>Ga0209125_1000046_pt1 | contig 205291 bp, 178 predicted proteins | sample BarGraIncub1131A_FD_184503 | JGI IMG/M metagenome (GOLD analysis project Ga0209125, IMG submission 184503) | Arctic peat soil microbial communities from Barrow, Alaska - Barrow Graham LP Incubations 11-31A (SPAdes) (version 2) | ecosystem: Environmental > Terrestrial > Soil > Wetlands > Peat... | reverse complement strand
GCTAAGTCCAACGTTTAATTTAACTTCAAACAGAGATCACAATGGCTACACAAGGAAATTCAGAGATTAAATATTTGACCCCGATTGCCGTCGATATCAAGAAGAAGAAATACTGCCGGTTCAAAAAAAGTGGTATCAAATATATCGACTATAAAGATGCAGACTTTCTGCTCAAATTTGTAAATGAACAGGGTAAGATTCTTCCAAGACGTATTACCGGAACCTCAACAAAGTTCCAAAGGAAGGTAGCCCAGGCCGTCAAAAGGGCACGCCACTTAGCATTGATGCCATACGTAGCAGACTTACTTAAATAAGGGAGGGTATAAACCATGGAAATTATTCTAAAAAAAGATGTAACCAACTTGGGTTATGCCAATGACACGATAATCGTGAAAAACGGTTATGCTCGCAACTACCTTATCCCACAAGGATATGCTGTTCTTGCAACTTCATCTAACAAGAAGATTGTAGCAGAGAACGTTAAACAACGTGTTCATAAGGCTGAAAAAATCAAGGCTGAAGCAGAAGATGTAGCTAAGACTATTGAAGCTGTAAGTCTTCGTATTGGTGCTAAAGCAGCTCAAAACGGTAAAATCTACGGTTCTGTGAATGCACTTCAGCTTGCTGAGGCATTGAAAGAACAATTCAATATTGAAGTAGATCGTAAGAAAATCATTATCGACGGTGAGTCTGTTAAGGAAACAGGTGAATACGTTGCAAAGTACATTCTGAGTAAAGAAGTAAGCGCAAGCATCAAGTTTGAAGTTTACGCTGAATAAATAACGAATATTTGTTCATAATGATCCCGGTAAAGTTTACTTTTACCGGGATTTTTTTATTATTGTATGCTGTCAAAGAGCCAAATCAAATACATCTCCTCTCTTAAAGTAAAGAAATACAGAGAACTGCATGGAGAATTTATCGCCGAGGGAACTAAACTCGTCACAGAATTGCTTTCCGGCAATTTTAAACCTATAGCTCTTTACGCTATTAAGGAGTGGTTCATCGAAAATAAACTGCCGGATGGGTTTAAAGCTGAAGTTGTAGAAATCACCGAAACTGAAATGGCACGGATTACTACTTTATCGACGCCCTCACCCTGCCTTCTGATATTACAGACACGCAACATTCATTTCGATGCCCTAACAGCAGAGAATGAACTTGTGTTGATGCTAGATGAAATAAAAGATCCGGGTAACCTGGGCACGATCATCCGGACTGCTGACTGGTTTGGGTTTAAAAATATTGTTTGTTCTCCTGACACGGTTGATCTATACAATCCCAAAACTATTCAATCGACAATGGGTTCATTTGCCAGAGTGAATGTCTGCTATCAGAATCTTGAGGATATTCTGAAAAAAGCAGATAAAAATGTCGCAATATATGGCTCATTATTGGATGGGGAAAATATATTACATAAAAAATTAAGTACAAAAGGGTTCATTGTCATCGGAAATGAATCAAAGGGAATATCAGAAAATATACGCAATTACATCAATGAAAAAATCTATATTCCTGCCTATCATTCTGAAGTAGACACAGATAGACCCGAATCTTTGAATGCTTCAATTGCCACAGCCATCATCTGTTATGAATTTAGACGAAGTGAAATAAAATAAATATAGTCATTAACAAACTTTTCAGTAGCTTTTTTGTATTATTTTTATTATATTTGCGCTCAAACACACTCATCTCTTAAACTATTCAGTCGTGGCAGATTCAATTTCATTGATAAACTATCATATAGAAGAGCTTAAAGATTTAGAAGATCTTTCTGAGAGAACCAAAAATGTTTGCACCGATGATTCTCTGGATACGCTTTTCAAGCTTATTCATTACTATCAGCTTAACAATTCATTTTTATCAATTCGCAATTGTGGTTTAAAGACCAACAAAGAATTGGTAGGTGTGGCTGAAAAGTACATTCGGTTATACAGTATTGGTAAAGGAGATCTCGATCTCTCTTCCGATGTACGTAAATTTGAGGCATTACGTTTCTATTGTTACACCAAATTTACGATACCTTCAGCACAAATGGAGCCTTATAAACAGGCATTCCTGAATAAAACATTTCCGTTTTTCAGATTTATTTCACTTATCATTGATAATCTCTTAAACGAGAGAGAACGTTTCGTCTTTGAACGTAATTTTGGATTCATCCATGGTTCAAAGAAATTAACGCTTCAATCGATAGGTGATAAATATGGCATCACACGGGAACGTGTTCGTCAGATTGCGCAGAAAATTCCTCAGAAATTAGAAAAATCACTTGCATCATTTGCCGGAGAATATGAAGGCTACTTTTCATATAACATCAAAGTACGGCGTGATTTATTGCTAATTGATGCTTCTACTGCTGAGCTCATGAACCAAAAGGAATCGCTGAACTTCTCACCGAAGTTTTATGCTTTTGCTTTCGTGATTCTGCAACGCAAAAATTTATTTGGGTTCCAGGACATCGATATGATCAACAAAAACTATTTCCTGGTCAGCAATAAATTTTTGCCCTTCTTTAACTTCCAGGCCTACTTTGACGATCTGACTGAGAGGACCTCATCCCGTATTGACCAAACTTATTCACTGGATTTTGATGAATATCTGAGCCATTATGAACTTGAACCTTTAACGGATGAAGTAAAGGAGAAACTGAAATATATTTGCAAGAAAATTGCTGTCAACGAATTTGAAATTCCACTTGACAAAAATCAGCTTACTTTCAAACGAAATACGTTGATTAAGCTGTCAGAATATATTACAGATATTTTAATTTCAGCCGGAAAGCCCATGAGGCTTGTTGATATTGCCAGGGAACTCAGAATTAAAAGTCCAAAGATGCCTCCTAATCTTGAGTCGTTACGTTCTACAATTCTCAGTATCCCAGATGTCTCAGCAATAGGCAAAACAAGCACCTACTCTCTTGACAGGTGGAACAATGTCAAAACAGGTACGATTAAGGAAATTGTCAGAGAATACCTTGAGGTGCAGACTAAGCCCATGCATATTGCTGACATTACCGTCTATGTGAACCAGTTCAGAAAAACCTCAGATAAGAACATCTATTCAAACCTGAAACTGGATAAAAACAGATCATTCATGTTTTTCAAGAAAGGTTTTATTGGCCTTTCAAATAAAACATACGGACATCAGGATAAAAACGGACAGTTGAGTATGCTCTAACAGCTTACTATAACTGCTCTTTAATAATCTTACTAAACCCTGGAGAACATTGCGTCTTCAGGGTTCCTTTTTCATCTGAATAAATGAGGTAAGCGTCCAACTTCGGATTATGTTTGAGGAATTCCAAGGCTTTTTCTTTACCCATCACTAAAAATGCTGTACAAAATGCATCAGCAGTTATGCTGTTTTCAGCTAAAACAGAAACGGCCAGAAGTGTATGGTGTACGGGGTAACCGGTAAAAGGGTCTATGGTGTGCGAATACTTTACGCCATTTTTAATAAAATATTTCCTGTAATTACCAGAAGTAGAAAGAGCCCTGTTGTCCAACGAAACAATTGCTTCGAGTTGTTGTTTTTGCAGACTATCTGATGGTGGACGTTCAATACCGACAGACCAGATACCGCCGTCGGGTTTCCTACCTCGCCCCAGCACCTCTCCCCCAACATCAATAAGATAGTTTTTTATCCCCTTGGATTCAAGAAATTTCCCAAGAACATCTGAAGAATATCCTTGGGCAAGCGCATTATAGTCGAGTTGAATATTTGGATTTTCTTTAATGACCCTGCCATCTACCAGTTTAATTTTCTTATACCCTACAAATTGTTTCAGGCTATCCACTTTCTTTGGATCCATCTTTATTTTACCCTTGATACTAAAGCCCCATGCCCTGACCAATTGCCCTACTGTGATATCAAATGCGCCATTCGATTTCTCAGACACCTCCATTGCTTTATTGAATACGGCAGTAAAATTAGCATCCGCTTTTGCTGTGGGGTCATTATTGTTAAATCGGGAGATGATGGAATTGGGTTTATAAATCGAACAAGATGAGTCAAACTTTTTCAATATTAGATCGATAGAGTCCTGAAAATTGCGTTCTTTAGCATCAACATAGGTTATGGCATAATAGGTACCCTGTGCTTCTCCACCAAACTTCACGATTTTCCCTTTGGGTTGACAACCCCATGTCAGAAAACACATTCCAATTATTACAAAAAGAGCATACTTCATGCTGATTAATTTTCTGCAAATATCGTTATTATAATAAAAGGTTACTACCCGTCTTTGGTCCTTCTTTATAAATTTTTCAACAATTGTTTTTACCTTTACCATGAAAAGTATCTGATTACTTGGAACTGATCATCAAAAGCAGAGGACGCAAAATATTACAAACCTTATGATTAAACACATGAAAAAATTGCTGCTTTCAGGATTATTTGTTTGTAATGTTTTTATACTCATAGCTCAGACAACAATAAACTCAAGCCTGATTTATGATCCGACCATTAAAACGGTAGAATTGCGCAACCCGCAGGATATGTTTGCACCTCCTGTTCTGGTATTGGGAACCAACAATGCTCAACTTACCTGTGGATTCGATGACCTAAAGGGCAGCATCCATCGTTATGCCTATACCTTCATCCAGTGCAATGCGGATTGGACCCCGTCAAGGCTTTGGCCCAATGAGTACCTCAACGGAATGACGGAAGAAAGAATCAACGAGGCCAAACCCTCTTTTTCCACCCGTATTAGTTATACCCATTATTCCTTCCAGTTTCCGTCCTCATCCATGCAATTTACTAAATCGGGAAATTATATCCTGAAAGTCTATGACGAGAACAACCCTAAAAACGTTTGTTTCACGCAGCGCTTTTATGTGGTAGAACCCATGGCATCAATAACCGGTATAGTTTCCAAATCATCTTCTGTCGAACAACGTGACGCATACCAGGAAGTAGATTTTCAGGTTGCTGCCACTGGCTTCCTGATTGATCCCAGAAGCAATGTAAGCGCCTATATCCTACAAAACGGACGTGAAGACAACTTTATCAAATTAAAACCACGGCAGGTTATCGGCAATATCCTTGATTTCAATTATGACACCGGAGAAAATATATTTCCAGCCGGAAATGAATTCAGAAGGTTTAATATCTCGAGTGTTCGTAACGCTATGGATCATGTTTCTGAAGTTTCAGTGATTAAGGATACCTGCAATGCTTTGTTAGTTCCGGATAAGCCAAGGGCATTTAAAAGCTATATTTCAGAAACGGATATTAATGGCAATTTTTTACCGAATACCATTGACTATCAGAATGTCAATACTGAAGGTGAATATGTAAAGGTGAAATTCTTTCTACAACTTACGATGCCTGTCACCAAAGGAAAAATAATCGTCAGTGGCAGGTTCAGTCAGTGGGATCCCTCATCAGGATTTGTCATGAATTATATCCCGACTTTAAAGGGATATGTTGGGGAAGGTCTGCTAAAACAAGGTTATTATGATTATATGTATCTTTATTTTCCGGAAACAAGTAAGCCCGGCCTCACCAGCCTTATAGAAGGTGACTATTCAGAAACGCAAAACGAATATCAACTCTTTGTTTATTATCATAAACCAGGTGATGTCTATGACAGACTGATTGGTAATGGCATCTTTGGTAAAACCCGGGGAAATTAATATATTCTCGCAGCTTCCAGACTGAACAAAAATGGATTTGAAATGTACCTTAATTATCAGATTGTTCTTTTGTGAGAAATAGTTTACTGTATTGTAGATCGCTTACAATTTATTAATCATTCAAAATAAATCAGCATAATATATGAAAACAGCCGTATTCAGCACGAAGGTGTATGATAAGGATTACCTGGAAAAAGCAAATGAAGGACGTCACGAATTGGCCTTTTTTGAGTCAACATTACGCCCCAGCACAGTAAGACTGGCCGAGGGTTATGATTCAGTCTGTGCATTTGTCAATGACAATCTCTCTAAAGAGGTTATAGAAGGTTTGGCCCGTCTTGGGATCAAATTAATCGTACTCAGATGTGCAGGCTTTAATAATATCGACATAGAAACCACTTCAAAAAACAACATACTTGTATTGAGAGTTCCGGCCTATTCGCCCCATGCCGTCGCAGAACATGCCGTTGCATTAATCATGACATTGAGTCGCAAGACTCACAAAGCATACAACAGGGTCCGGGATGGTAACTTTTCACTCGAACGTTTAATCGGTTATGACCTATATGGCAAGACCGTGGGCATTATCGGAACAGGACGGATCGGAGCCGTGCTTGCTACTATCATGATGGGTTTTGGCTGCAAAATCATTGCTTTTGATCGTTATGAAAATAAAGATCTCGTGAGTAAAGGGGTAAAATATATGTCGCAGGATGAAGTATTCGCCCAGGCAGATATTATATCGCTTCACTGTCCGCTTACCCCTGAATCTCATCACATGATCAATACTCAGACTTTGAGCCAGATGAAGAGAGGAGTCATGCTGATCAATACAAGTCGCGGGAAGTTGATTGATACCGAAGCTGCCATTGAATCCTTAAAAGATAGTCACCTTGGCTACCTCGGAATCGATGTATACGAACAGGAAGAAAAAATATTCTTCAAAGACCTCTCGGAAGTTGTCATCAGAGATGATAAGATCTCACGCCTTGTGAATTTTCCAAATGTTTTGATCACAGCGCATCAGGCGTTTCTTACGGATACAGCATTAACGCAGATTGCGTTCACAACGATTGAAAATCTTAATAATTTTGAGAATGATACCATCGAACAATCAAATGTAGTTACCCTGGAGATGGTACGTTAAGTTTTGTTTTATTATATTTGTAGAAAACTAACTTTATGCTTGATTTACTCTATTCGCGTCGCAGTATTCGTAAGTACACTTCGCAGCTTATTGAGCCCGAAAAAATTGAGAAATTAATCGAGGCTGCATTACTCTCCCCTACTTCACGAAATCGTGAGGCGTGGGAATTTGTTATTGTAACCGATAAAACAGCATTAAAACGACTCAGTGTTTCCAAACCCGGAAGTGCTTCGATGCTTGCTGAAGCTCCTCTTGCAATCGTTGTATGTGGAAATCCTCTGGATAGTGACGTCTGGATTGAAGACTGCTCGATTGCAGCGATTATCATTCAGTTGGCAGCCCTCGATATGGGATTAGGTTCTTGCTGGATTCAACTGAGAGGCAGAATGTTCGATGAAAAGTTGTCGTCGGGTGAATATGTAAAAAGAACGCTTGAACTCCCGGACAACCTTGAAATTGAATGTATCATCTCGATCGGATACCCTGGTGAAATCAAAAACAAAAGAGACAAAAGTTTACTTTCTTACAATAAAATCTTCCACATATAACGAATAGTAAGCTCATGCAAGTAGAAAAACATTTGATTGACCTGTTCACTAATTGGTCAGGAACCAAACCTGAACAGATTATAGTTTTGCCCATCTCTGCATCCAATCGCATTTATTACAGAATGACAGCCGGTAAAATTTCTGCTATCGGCACTTTCAATCAGGATGAACGTGAAAACAGAGCATTTGTCTATCTGGCACGTCATTTCAAAGACAAGCAGTTACCTGTTCCTGAAATCTATGCTGAAGATCTGGCAAACAATGTTTATCTACAACAAGATCTGGGCAATTTGACAATTTACCAACAACTTGTCGGTTCACGCAAAGATGATGATTTTCCCAACTATCTGCTTGGCACTTACCGTGATGTAATTTCTCTCTTACCCCGTTTTCAAATTGAAGGCGCTAAAGGACTTGACTTTTCACAGTGCTATCCAAGAGAAGCTTTTGATCGTCAAAGCATGTCATGGGATCTCAACTACTTCAAATATTATTTCCTCAAGTTGGCCCATATTCCTTTTGATGAACAGGAACTCGAAGATGATTTTAGCCGGTTTAAAGATTATCTGCTCAGTGCAGGGCATGAATATTTCATGTACCGCGATTTTCAGAGCCGTAACATCATGCTTCACCAGGGTGGGCAATGGTTCATCGATTTCCAGGGAGGACGTCGTGGAGCGCTTCAATATGATCTTGCTTCGTTGCTTTACGATGCAAAAGCAGATTTACCTATTGATATCCGTGAGCAACTCCTCGCACATTACATCGATTGCCTGAAACAATACAAGACCGTTAATGAAGATAAGTTCCGTGAAGAATTCTACGCATTTGTCTATATCCGGATTATGCAGGCAATGGGAGCTTATGGCTTCAGAGGATTTTATGAAAAGAAGGAACATTTCCTATTGAGCATCCCTTATGCCTTACAAAACCTGGAATGGCTGATGGAAAATCATCCCATCGAGGACCAGTTCCCGGCATTGAGCAACGTTTTAAAGGGTGTCATTGCTTCACCGGAGATAAGACAAGCCGGACGTAAAAAACTCTCGATTGAGGTCAATAGTTTTTCATATCGCAAGGGTTTGCCAGTCGATAGTTCAGGAAATGGTGGAGGATTTGTCTTTGACTGCAGGGCATTGAATAATCCCGGCAGGATTGACCAGTACAAGGCGCTTACAGGAATGGACGGACCTGTCATACAATTTCTGGAACAACAACCCGAAGTTAAACCTTTTCTGGATAACATATTTGGAATCATTGATCACAGTGTTGAAACGTATATTGCCCGTAACTTCGAACACCTCCAGATTAATTTTGGATGCACCGGTGGTCAGCACAGATCCGTTTATTGTGCCGAACAACTGGTAGCCCATCTGAAATCAAATCAGAATATCACCCTCACATTAAATCATATCGAACAGAAATTCAAATAAAGTTTTGACCAGACAACTCACCATTTTCGATGGTTTTTCGATTGAACCATATAAAAACCAAAAGGACATCGTAGAAAAGACAGCCTTGCAGATCATCAAGGACTTTGGTTTGTTCGGGATGAAAATCGAACTGGCTGAAGGTGTGGAATGGAATTATGATGTGCTTTTCAATCAACTCAAACCAATTATTGACCGGCTGATGCAGCAAGACTATCCACGACTGCTTTCAGTGCTTTACCAGATAGATCTCAGTCCGGCGGCCATCAATAAGGCTAGAACGGAACAACCTGATATATTGGAAAGTGAGTTGATTCCGGCGTTGATCATCTATCGTGAGTTCAAAAAAGTAGTCTTCAGGATGTACTACAAGTCAAAGAAAATTGAATAACCATTAGATACTGGAAACAATTGCTTCATTTATCAAAAATAAAAAATAGAAATTGATTTGTTTCTTGTCATTTTATTCTTAATTTGGCAACTTATTCCAGTCACCCATGATTCGTTATACTTCTTATAAACAATTGAGTATCGAAGAATTCAAAACCCCTTTTGAACAGGAGATTGATAGAAACAATCGTTGGGTCATTTTAGCAAATTCACTTCCATGGGATGAGTTAGCCGGCATCTACCACAAAGCGATGAATCCCGGTGTGGGTGCTCCCGGCAAGGATGCACGATTAGTCATAGGCGCCCTGATCGTGAAACACAATTTAGATCTATCGGGTGAGGAGACCATTCAAATCATCAGAGAAAACCCTTACATCCAGTATTTCCTGGGATTAAAAGAATTCACCTATAACCCTGTTTTTGATTCAGGATTATTTACTTCAATTTTAAAACGTATTGGCATAGACACTTTTAACGCCATGCACAAGGAAATAATCGAAAAAGCTTTAAATATCAATGTCAAAAGCAAAAGGAAAGGGCTAATCATTGCCGCTAAAGAAACGGATCATATCACCAATTTTGCCTCCAATCTCAAACTACTCTGTAATGCCAGGATAGCAGCTGAAGAGCTCATTGATAGCCTTTGCGTTGAATTTTGCCACAAGCCCAAACCTCCTTCTTATCGTTTGAGAGCATTTAATGAAGCAATACGGGCAGTGGATGAATCAGCCCATACAATAAAAGATAACAAGAAGGCCATTGGCAGACAAATCAGCTTCCTGAAACGCGACATCAAAAACTTACATAAAATGATGGATATCCATACCGGCACTTTAGACAGAGATAAATTCACCGTTATACAGGGTGCATATCCCATTCCGCTGAATAATATTGACTTGAAACGATTTTGGATAATTCAGCAGATACTTGAACAACAGCAAAAGATGCACAAAATGGGGAGAAATAATTGTCTGGATCGGATTATTGATCTTGAAAATCCATTTGCCCGCCCAGTAGCAAAAACAAAAGCCAAATTCAGGATTCTCAAAACCCGTGTTCACTTGCTTCAACAGGTATTCTAAATCACCCCTGCGTTCCAGCTTTCGTTTATAAATTCAGAATTCCGGAAAAAATCAATAAAATCATTTTCCAAAGCCCTCCAAAAAATCAGCTGACTAAGTCGGGTAGAAGATGTTAGTAGGTAAGTACTTTTTCCACCTTCTTCATAGTTTCTTCATAGTTTCTTCATAGTTTCTTCATAGTTTCTTCATAGTTTCTCATTAGTTTCTTCATTTAAGGACTATGAAGAAACTAATAAGAAACTATTGAGGAAATGCTAAAAATCTATTGAGGAAAAGTAAATTGTCCCTACTTTTCCAATATTTCATCATTTCTCTGCAGATTAAATGTAAGAAGAGCCTCGATTATCTTACAAATTTATCTAAATCAAAAAATATTTTCAATTATTTTTTCTTTTTTTTTTCAGACCCCCCCCCTTATAAATGGGGGTCTTCTGAAATATTTCATGTTTTTTAAACATATTGTTTCATTTTTATGGGGGGTAGTTTAATATTTTATACTATATTTGCCACATGAGATGTTTTTATAGGGGGGTGTTCTAATAAATCATATGTTTTTTCAAACCGACCCCCCCTATTTTTTAACTCACCTCATGAATTAATTACTTTTTTAATCAGATCAGTGATTAATTGGGTTCAGGTAAAATTTAAAGACTTAAAATCATGCACGATTTCATCCAAAGAAAGATCAAATTATTCAATTTATCCTAAATGTTCAATGCCACCGCTGAGAACTGATTCATTGATTTACCGAAAAGCAATTTCAAGACCAACCAATAAATTAAATTTTTAACTTTAAAAAGCACAGATTATGAGAACAAAAGAAAAAAGTTTAGCAAAGCTGATCATGCTTACAGGATTGGGTTTGTTTATGACGATTAATATCGCAAGGGCAACGCCTTCGACGATTATCTGGATTCCCTCAGTTGATTTTCAGGGATTCAAGTCATGGCATCTTGGAATGGACAATTACATCCGTATGCAAAAAGTGAATGGTGTTCGTGGAGCAGGTGTTATTGATCTGGGTTTGACGACCGGTATTTTGCCTTTTAAAAATTTCCAGGCTGAGGTCGGTGCCGACTATTTGACGATGGGTGACAATGTTTATGACGATCATCCCATTTATCTCAATGGTAAAATGGGGTTCATCGAGGGTGGATTGTTTAAAGGTTCTCCGGCAATTGCTGTTGGAGCCTATAATGTAGGATTAAAAACCAACCTGACCAATTACAATATTGTTTACGGGCTCATTGCTAAGACGATACCAGTTATCGGCAGGGTTTCCGTTGGTTATTATTCAGGTAATAAAAAGCTCCTTGTAGATGAAAACGGAGCCTCTAAACAGTCTGGAGCGTTGGTTTCATGGGATAGGGCAATGACGGAAATATCTGATAAGCTTTGGTTTGCAGTAGATTATCAAAGTAACAAAAACTACCTGGGAGCACTAAGCATGGGATTTTCATGGAACTTCACAAAAAATGTTTCGATGATATTTGGTTATGATATTTACAATAACAAGAATGCATTTTACAATTCTGTCAACACGAATGCCAATACGTTTACGGCTCAGTTAGATATTAACATTTAAGTGTTTGAATAAAATTGTTTAATTTAAAAATATGAATCATGGATTTTAAAAATGTAAGTCTCGAAAGGGGTCAGTTTTTCACCCGAATCAGTGAAAACATATCGAAACCCAAGAACTGGAAATTAGGTTTCACCATTCTCGCCGGAAAAATGATTGGACTGGTTATCGTCATATTGGGAATGATGATGATTCCCGGCATGATATCTACACCGGCAATGGCAGCTGATGTCTATACACCACATGAAACATCGGTGATCAATTCATTAAATACTGTATGGACCCTTGTTGCAGCATTCCTTGTATTTGGAATGCAGGCAGGGTTCGTGATGCTCGAGGCAGGTTTTGCCAGAAAACGTGAAACAGTTAACATTTTAGTTGAATGCGTTCTGGATACTGCTATTTGTGGACTTTCATTCTGGGCCATCGGTTATGCATTCATGTTTAGTCATGGAAACGGTTTTATAGGATACCATTGGTTTTTCCTACAAGGTGCACCTGCAACCTATGAAGCAACCGGAGTTGCATTGCTGGCCCATTGGATTTTCCAATATGCATTTGCAGATACGGCTTCTACCATTACTTCCGGAGCAATGATTGGCCGTACCAGTTTCCGTGGCGATATCATCTATAGCATAGGTGTAACTGCGTTTATTTATCCAATCATTGGTCACTGGGCATGGGGGCCCGACGGATTCCTGGCTTTAATGGGAACTCCGGGCAATTTCTTACCTACATTGGGACAGGGATTCCGTGATTTTGCAGGTTCATCCGTTGTTCATACCATTGGTGGTATGGTTTCTTTGGCAGGGGCTATTGTTCTGGGGCCTCGCATTGGACGTGTCTTTTTACGTGACAATAAAGATAAAGGTGGCTTACCTGCCGCTCACAATTTACCATTGGCTACTATCGGCGCTTTCCTGCTATGGTTTGGCTGGTATGGTTTTAACCCGGGCAGTACGCTTTCTGCAATGGATTTCCAGGGAATTGGACGAATTGCTGCTAATACCACACTTGCAGCCTGTGCCGGATCATTGGTAGCCATGTTGTGTGCTCTATGGATCGGACCGTTTAAAGGAAAGTTTGATACAGGATTTGCATTGAACGGAATGTTGGCAGGACTTGTTGCAATTACGGCACCATGTTATTGGGTATCACCTCTTGGAGCAGTAATTCTTGGAGGAGTAGCAGGAGTGGTTGTATTTGGAGGCGTATACTTATTGGAATTTCTCAGAATTGATGATCCCGTTGGTGCTGTTTCGGTTCATGGTTTGGCAGGTATATGGGGAACATTGTCACTTGGTTTATTTGCAAGTGGAGAATTTGGATCAACTGGTCCATTAGGTGCGGATAATACTGCTCCGGTAAAAGGGCTCTTCTATGGTGGGGGATTTGATGTTCTGAAAGCTCAGGCAATCGGAAGTTTTACGATCACAGTTGCTACTTTTGTTATTTCATTGGTACTGATGTGGCTGGTCATGAAATTACCTTATCCTTTCAAACTTCGTGTTGAACCTGAAGGAGAAACAGGACCCGGTGGCATCGATGTTTGGGAACATGGAGCTGAGGCATATCATGATTAATAAAAAACTGGATTCGATTACAGTATTTTTATAAATTTGAATTGAAAAGAAATTAATTTAATTTGAAATGACATGAAAAAAATTGAAGCAATTATAAGAGTCTCAAAATTCCAGGCAGTTAAAGAAGCATTACACGAAATCGATATTGATTTTTTCAACTATTGGGACTCAATCGGAGTTGGAAATGAAAAGAATCGTAAAGGATCATACCGAGGATCATCTGATGACACTGAATTCATTTCACGCAGAACATTGTCAATAGTTGTAAGGGATGTGAATTTGCAGAAAACAATAGATTGTTTGTTGGAAACTGCCTATACGGGTGAGATTGGAGACGGGAAGATTTTCATTATCCCGGTCGAAGATTCATATCGCATCCGAACACGAGAAAGAGGTGATGACTCTTTGTTTATTAAAGAAAAAGATTAGAGAAGGATTTTAAATTTCAATTTTTAAAAGGGCGTGTCGTAAAACACGCCCTTTTCATTTCTTGGAAAACAACAAATAGGGGGGTCTTATCATTTTTTATATATTTATTTTATATTACCCCCTATTTATTTTGTGTTTATTTAATTATTTATACTATTTTTGCAGTGTCGTATGATATATACGGGGGGGGGTATGTGAATATATTCTATTTCTTTATCATACATTACCATATTTATTTACAACTACTCATCATTAAAAAAATGTAATTGTACTATGAAGAAAATTGAAGCAATTATCCGCAGATCAAAATTCGAGGAGGTCAAAGAAGCTCTGCACGATGCCGACATCCAGTGGTTTTCGTATTGGGACATCACAGGAGCTGGAAAGGAACGTGAAGATATGGTAGTCCGTGGACAGGTTTTTGAATCCAGTTATATCCAACGCCGTATGTTGTCAATCGTGGTAAGAGATCAGAACCTTGAAAAGACGATAAAAGCGATTATGGATGCATCCAGAACAGGTGAATTGGGAGATGGAAAGATATTTGTATCTGACATCGAGGAGACTTACAGAATTCGTAATGGTCAAAAAGGTGCTGATTCGCTCTACTAAAGAATGTGTTTGGGATAATAGTTAAATGGTTCAACCAAAAAATCAAAAAAATGAAAAAAGGTATTATAGCAACGATTGTATTGACTGCGGTATCTATACTGCCGGTGGCGGCTCAGGAAGTTGTAGCGAAAAAGGTCCCCTATATAGATTTTGGTAACACAGCATGGATCATAGTCGCCACTGCTTTGGTTATGTTCATGACGATTCCGGGTCTGGCACTTTTTTATGGTGGTCTGGTACGTCGTAAAAATGTGTTGAATATCCTGATGCAGTGTTTTATCATCATGGCGCTAATCAGCATCGAATGGGTTGTTATTGGATACAGTATGTCTTTTGGCAGTTCACATGGATTCCTTGCACCTTTTATTGGTGGTTTCGATTGGGCCTTCCTGAGGGGAATTGGCATCAATGATGTGAGCCCTTACTTTATTTCTCAGGAAAATGCACGCATACCTCATATCCTGTTTATCCTGTTCCAGTGCATGTTTGCAGTCATCACTCCAGCGTTAATCATTGGCGCTTTTGCTGAGCGAATCAAATTCAAAGGTTTCGTAGTATTCACCCTTTTATGGGCCCTCTTTGTCTACAATCCGATTGCACATTGGGTGTGGAGTTCGGATGGATGGTTGTTTAAACTGGGAACACTCGATTTTGCCGGTGGTACCGTTGTCCATATCAATGCAGGTATTGCAGCGCTTGTAATGGCTGTGATGCTTGGTAAACGAAAAGATTATAGGGGTCATGCTATTCCACCTCATAACATTCCATTTGTCGTGATGGGCGCTGCCTTTCTATGGTTTGGATGGTATGGTTTCAATGCAGGCAGTGCCTTAGCAGCCGATGGATTGTCAGTCAGTGCTTTCCTGGTTACACACATTGCCGCTGCAACAGCAGCACTTACCTGGGCAATCATTGATTGGATCATAGAGCGCAAATCAACACTGGTAGGAATTTCAACAGGAGCTGTTGCTGGATTGGTTGCCATCACCCCTGCCGCCGGTTTTGTAGATTTAACCGGTGCACTTGTCATAGGTGCTGTTGTTTCAATCGTCTGTTTCTTCATGGTAGCTGTAGTAAAACAAAAATTTGGCTACGATGATTCACTCGATGCATTTGGTGTTCACGGTATTGGTGGTGTAATCGGCGCAATATTAACCGGAGTTTTTGCAACCCCTGCAGTGCAGGCGGCTTATAGTGGAGCGTTGTATGGTAATATTCATCAATTAGCTATTCAATTAATGGCAGTATCTGTAACTATTGTCTATTCAGGAGGTATGACTTTTGTACTATACAAGGTTGTTGAAAAATTTGTCGGACTCCGTGCCGATAAACAAGAAGAATCAGTTGGTCTCGACGAGACAATGCATAATGAAATTGCCTATACAACAATAGATTAACATTTTTTGTTTGTTTATATTTACCTTGTGAAGGGCGTGTTGGCGAGACACGCCCTTTCATTTTTAACCCAAAAAACTACACCAATTACTAAGTAATCTTCCTATATTTTACAGACAACACAATTTAAACTTATTTTAAATTGTGTACTTTACAAAAATGCTATAAGTCAATAAAAAGGGGGTGTTTGCAATTATTAACACAGTTTAAATAATACGACCCCCATATTTTTTCTTTCTTCATTAAATTAATAAACTATTTTTGCAACCTCCTACACTGTAATTAGGGGGGTATGCAGTTATAATCCTATTCCCATTTTTACACTCTTTATTTATTATCTACAACTACACCTCATTTAAAAAACAATTAATTGTATTATGAAGAAAATTGAAGCAATCATTCGAAGAGCGAAATTCGAAGAAGTCAAAGAGGCCTTGCATGCAATTGATATACAATGGTTTTCGTACTGGGACATTACAGGTGCCGGTAAAGAAAAAGAAGATATGGTTGTTCGGGGTCAACTTTTCGAATCAAATTATATTCAAAGAAGAATGATTTCGATAGTTGTAAGAGACCAGAATCTGGATAAAACCATAAAGGCAATCATGGAATCGGCATGGACAGGTGAATTGGGCGATGGGAAAATATTTGTATCTACAATTGATGAAACTTATCGTATCCGTAACGGCCAATCCGGACCGGATGCGCTTTATTAGAAAAATCAAAATCAGTAACCGCATAATTTAAAACATTTCATAACCAATCGTTTTCTGAGAATGAAAAAGAAATTAATTGTTTCAGTGATATTATTATTAATTGCTGTTTTACCTGCTGCAGCACAAACAAGTGTAGCAAAAGTTGTTCCTCATATAGATTTTGGTAATACGGCCTGGATTATTGTTGCAACGGCATTGGTCATGTTCATGACCATACCCGGGCTTGCTCTCTTTTATGGAGGACTTGTACGTCGAAAAAATGTTCTTAACATCCTGATGCAATGTTTTATTATCATGGCTATCATCAGTATTGAATGGGTCGTATTTGGTTACAGCATGACCTTTGGAACAACTACCGGATTTTTAGCTCCTTATATTGGTGGTTTTCACTGGGCTTTTCTAAATAATATAGGCATTAATGATATCAGCCCTTATTTTGTGTCACAGCAAAACGCGCGTATTCCACATCTTTTGTTTGTCATGTTTCAATGCATGTTTGCAGTAATCACTCCGGCGCTAATCATAGGAGCTTTTGCTGAACGCATAAATTTCAAAGGCTTTGTTGTGTTTAGTCTTTTATGGGCCATTTTTGTTTACAATCCGGTAGCACATTGGATCTGGAGCAGCAGTGGATGGTTATTCAAAATGGGAACATTGGATTTTGCAGGAGGTATTGTTGTTCACATCAATGCCGGTATTGCAGCGCTGGTTACAGCAGTCATGCTGGGCAAACGCAAAGACTATCGTGGCCATGCAATCCCGCCCCATAATATTCCATTCGTGGTAATGGGTGCAGCATTTCTTTGGTTCGGTTGGTATGGTTTCAATGCCGGAAGTGCTTTAGCTGCAGATGGATTATCCGTTAACGCATTCCTTGTCACGCACATAGCAGCTGCAACAGCAGCAGTTACTTGGGTGATCATTGACATGTTATATGATAAAAAGCCAACTCTTGTCGGAATCTGCACAGGAGCAGTGGCCGGATTAGCAGCTGTAACACCTGCTGCAGGGTATATCGGACTGTCAGGAGCTATTGTTATTGGTGCCATAGTTTCAATTGTATGTTTTTTCATGGTCGCTCATGTAAAAGAACGTTTTGGATACGATGATTCATTAGATGCTTTTGGTGTACACGGAATGGGTGGAATAATCGGATCTGTTCTTACGGGTGTACTGGCAACACCACTGATTCAGTCAGCTTATAGCGGTTTGCTTTATGGCAATGTACATCAGTTTAACGTTCAACTGATTGCAGTTGGTACGATTATACTTTATTCGGGTGTAATGACCATCATCATCTTCAAACTGGTTGAAAAAACAGTTGGGATTCGTGCTACAAAACAGGAAGAATCTGTTGGACTCGATGAAACTTTGCATAATGAAATTGCCTACACTACAATCGATTAATTTCTTTTTCAAGACAAGTTTGTGTTTAATCCCTAAAAGAGTGTGTCATATGACACACTCTTTTTTAATGACCTATTTGTTTAAACTTTTTTCATTAATTATCTTAAACTTCTAAAAAATATAAAATACAGCAAAAGGGGTTATGTTAAATATATAATACATTATTTAACATATACCCCCTATTATTTTGTCATATTTCAATTTATTTGTAGTATATTTACAACTTCATGCAATGCAATAAAGGGGGTATGTCAATTATTTGTATTATTTTAAGTTCACATTTTAATCTATAAATACATTCATCAAACAATTAAGTCAATGTATCATGAAAAAAATTGAAGCAATTATCCGTAGATCAAAATTCGATGAAGTCCGTGAAGCTTTACACGATGCAGACATCCAATGGTTTTCGTACTGGGATATTACAGGGACGGGCATAGAAAGAGAAGATATGGTAGTGCGTGGTCAGTTTTTCGAATCAAGCTACATTCAACGAAGAATGCTCTCAATCGTTGTAAGAGATCAGAACCTGGATAGAACAATCAAGACCATTATGGATAAAGCCTGGACCGGAGAACTGGGTGATGGGAAAATCTTTGTTTCAACCACTGATGAATCTTACCGTATCATTAACGGTCAGAGTGGACCCGAATCACTGGTCTAAAAGGAATTAACTCCTTTTTAAATATCAATTGAACAGTGATGGCATATCTGTGTCTATCAATGGATAATTTTATTAATAAAAAAACCCTTCATTAGTAGTATCAACTACTTCAGAAGGGTTTTTAGTTTAATCTCTTAAAGAAATTACCGGATGAACAAAAGCTCACGGTATTTTGGGAGAGGCCATTTTTCATTATCAACGATCAGCTCAAGCTTATCAATATGATAGCGAATCTCATCAAAGAATGGGAATATTATATTAGCGTACGCCAAAGCTTTTCCGCGTTCTGTCTCAATGGTGTTAGCTACTTTTCGGGCTTCGATCATCTCGTTAACCTTATTTTCAACGATATCAACACGCTCAGAAATTTCCTTTATCAGTTCAAGGCGGCGTTTAGCCAAACCCTTGTATTCTTCAGCGCTGAAAAGGTTCTTCAGACCCTGAACATTGCTGATCAGCATTGTCTGATATTCTAAAACAGTCGGTAGAATATGATTCATGGTAAGATCACCCAATACGCGTGACTCAATCTGAACTTTCTTCACGTAGAGATCCCAACGAACCTCTGTACGTCCTTCCATTTCCCTTTCATTGTAAACTTTGGCACGTTTGAAAAGTTCCATCGTCTGAGGGGTCAGGTAAGCATCATAAATAAGGGGAACACAGGATTCGCAATCCAGACCACGTCTTTTAGCTTCGGCCTTCCATTCATCGCTGTAATTGTTACCATCAAACCGAATGGCTTTGGACTGTTTGATCAGCTTACGCAATACCTGAAGAATGGCTTCATCTTTCTTAACACCCTTTTCGATAATGGCATCGACATCAACTTTAAAATCGACCAACTGAACAGCAAGCGCAGCATTCAAAGAAATCATTGCTGAAGCACAGTTTGCTGATGAACCAACTGCACGGAATTCAAACCGGTTCCCTGTAAAAGCAAACGGGGATGTACGGTTACGGTCGGTATTATCAAGCAATATTTCCGGAATCTTACCAATATCAAGTTTAATGGCAGTCTTTTCGTCGGGACTCATCTTCTGGTCAGTTACCCTGTCTTCGATCTCATCCAGCATCTGGGTCAACTTGGTACCCAGGAATGCAGAGATAATTGCAGGAGGTGCCTCATTTGCACCAAGACGGTGTTGATTAGCTGAAGAAGCAATCGAAGCCTTAAGCAATGCGTTATGTTTATTTACAGCTGCCAGTGTATTTACAAGGAAAGTAAGGAACTGTAAATTGGTTTTTGGAGTCTTACCAGGTGATAAAAGATTAACGCCTGTGTTAGTTGAAACGGACCAGTTGTTATGTTTACCCGAGCCATTGATACCAGCGAAAGGTTTTTCATGGAATACAACTTTGAAATTATGTCTTCTTCCAACAATACGCATTAAGATCATGATAAGGAGGTTATGATCGTTTGCTAGGTTAGTTTCTTCATAAATAGGAGCCAATTCATATTGATTAGGCGCTACTTCATTATGACGAGTCTTAACAGGTATACCTAACTTATAGGATTCAAATTCGAGGTCCTGCATGAATGCAAGAACACGACGAGGAATCTGACCGAAATATTGATCTTCGAGCTGCTGATTCTTTGCAGAAGCATGTCCCAACAAAGTACGTTCAGTCAACACAAGATCAGGACGTGCATTGTAAACTGCCTCGTCAACTAAGAAATATTCCTGTTCCCATCCCAGGTTGCTATTCACTTTGGTAACGTCTTTATCAAAATATTGACAAACTTCGACAGCAGCTTTATCAAGAAAATGGAGAGCCTTTAGAAGTGGAGTCTTATAATCGAGTGCTTCACCAGTATAAGAAATAAATATGGTAGGAATAATGAGGGTGTCTTCTAAAACAAATGCGGGTGAAGATGGGTCCCATGCAGTATATCCACGTGCTTCGAAAGTGTTGCGAATTCCTCCACTTGGAAAACTAGAAGCATCTGGCTCTTGCTGAACCAATAGTTTACCTGAAAATACTTCAATAGCACTTCCTTTTGAGGGTTCTGCAAAAGTATCATGCTTTTCAGCCGTACCTTCAGTCAAAGGTTGAAACCAGTGAGTATAATGGGTCGCCCCCATACTCATTGCCCAAACTTTCATACCCATTGCAATTTGATCTGCTATCTTCAGATCAATACGGTTTCCATTATCAATAGCATCAATTACAGATTTAAATGCATCTTTTGACAGGTATTTTTCCATTTTGGCCCTGTCAAATACATTCATGCCATAATAATCAGAAACTTTATCTCCGGGAGCTTTAACCTCAACCGGTTTTCTCTTTAATGTTTCTTCCAGTGCTTTAAATCTTAAAGTCGCCATAGCCTTATTTATGATTTGTAAGTTTTCAAGACAAAAGTAATACATTTTTAAAAATACCCCCTGTTTTTTTTATACTTTTTATATTATTTTACATTTATTTTAATAAAAACTCCATTTTTCAACGCTTTTCCATTTTGAAATAAAAAAACTAGGCATTTATTTACATTGTTTGATACAAAAGAAGTAGTGAAATCATGAAGATGGATTTCAGAGAAAGGCATTTTTAGAATTAATAATTTTACCATTAGTCCAAGTGATAAGAAAAAAAGGGATCAAGAAACAATTTATTGTGTTTTTAGTTTTTCTACTTCTATTCTGGTTAGTTCAATATTTTTTTTGTCAAATAAATAGATATTGAATTACTTAATTACAATAAATATCCACAGAAAACAAATTATACTAACTTTACGACCATAATCCTTCAATTAAATCACTTCATCATGGAAAAGAACAGCACTGTTTCAGCATCATACAATGAAGCGGAATTACACATTAACGAAATGATCAGTGCCTCACGCGAGCACATCAATTCACATGGAATACTTTTTATTCTTTGGGGATGGATAAATTTTCTCAACTTTTTTGCTCAATATCTCTCTGGTATCATCGAGACAAACTATCAGGTTCTTCAAATTGAGAGATCTGCACGCATTGTTCTACCCCTTTTTGGATTACTCTTTACAATTGTTTACGCGTACTTGCACAGGGAAAAAGAATCTTCTTATATCAGCATTTCTTTGCGATATGTATGGATTTCGGCGTTTCTGTGTCTTATCTTAACGAATATGATCCAGTTTAATGTGCTTCGTCAGGTTTATTTCAATCTGCAACATCCTATTTTCATGTTGTTTATAGCCTTTGCAATAGTCGTTTCGGGAGGCATACTCCGTCAGCGGATCATCATCATAGGAGGAGTGATTTTTGCTTCACTTGCGTTTATAAGTTCACTTGTCCCTTTAGAATATCAATTGCTTGTTGAATCAATCGGATGGCTCATTGCATTTATCATTCCGGGACACATCACTTATTCCAAAAGAAAACGCAATGTTATTAATGCATGAATTGCGAATTTTAATAATTTTTATTATTAATTTGCAGTCCTTTAAGCAAATATTAATGTTTAATCATTCTGTTTGTAAGGCATGAACTATTTCATTTGGACTAGAACTGATTGAATAATTTCACCTCATTATCTTTACATACCACAGCCTCTGCCTGTTTATTATCTTTTACCGGGTATTATTGCTGAGTTAACTCATTCATAAAAGCTGTGATGGATTATTTCGTCTTTATTTACCTGCTGTTTGAATTACTTTCTGAATTGTTCCATCAGGATTAAAATACAATTTGTCAACACAAATAGACCTTAACCAATCCTCATGGGAAATGGAACTGTTCAGATAAAATGCATACCACTGTCCTTTATATTCTACTATCGAGCCATGATTTACGTAACTATCTGTTGGATCCATGTATATTCCCTCATATGTCCATGGTCCTAATGGGCTCTTACTCATGGCATATCTCATTTGGTTATGTTTGCCAGCTACATCGTGATTATCGGAATAAGAGAGATAGTAGATCCCGTTACGTTTGTGTACCCAGGTTGCTTCATGAAAATCGACCAATCCTTTCATATCCTGCATTTCACCATCTAATTCTACCATGTTATCTTTTAACTTTCCACCTTGGCAGACGCCACCGCCACCATAATAGAAATAAGGCGTCCCGTCATCGTCAATAAACACGCAAGGATCAATTCTGGATTCGAGACCTTTTATATAACCCTGTACTTTAAAATCTTTTGCAGGGCTTTTACTAGTCGCTACACCTATCTTCCATGAATTATTCCATTTAGTGTCACTGGGATGAGGAAAATAGAAATAGTATGTCCCGTTTTTATATGCGCAATCTGGAGCCCACATAAAACCACCCTCTGGTCTGCCCCAGGGAACCTGACTTGCACGAAGAATCTCACCATGGTCTTTCCAATGTACCATGTCGTTGGTTGAAAATACATGATATTGATCCATTAAATCGCAGCCCCGTGCCGGAGCGATATCATGAGATGGATATACATATAACCGGCCATCTTTCCATACATGGGCAGAAGGATCAGCTAAATACATTTGGGTCACAAAAGGATTCTGTGCAAAACAACTATTGAGTGAAAGGGTTAGTGTTGTTATAATCAATAGCACAGAAATGAGCACTTTTTTCGATATGGAAATAAATCCATTAGAGAATTTCAGCTTCATCATTTTTTAAAAATTAAGTGACTTAGTACATGACAAAAAGATATATACACTTAATATTCAATAACATGTGTTAATAACTTGGTGATAACTGTTTTGAATAAATGTATTTACAATCCTTACATTCAGTGTCTTATGTGAAATACTTCCATGTATGGCACCAAGATATATGAATACCAAGATTGAGAGTAAAAATACCATTTTATTTACAACATTAATAGCAATCTTCGGGAATATTGATCCATTTATTTATTCATTCATTACCCATATTATTTTTATCAACTTTTACAGCAAACAAGACTAAAGTATATTGATCAATGTTGCATTAACATATTCGACAATTAAGAATAATTCTAAATTGCTATAAATTAGGATAATATCACAAATTTTATTTAACATTTCCTGACTTTACAGGTTTATAATCCTAAATGATAAAAACTGTCAAAATGGAAAATCATCTACACCTTAAGTACTGTCTCTTTTCAAAAGGATTAAATTGTAAAAGAACAAACAGAACATTAATTCGTACCATTCAACTTTGCATGCTTATACTAATTTTGGTATTTCAATCTGAACTAGCCAAAGCAGTTCCCAGTTATGCCAGACAAACCGGAATGTCGTGTACTGCATGCCACTATTCTTTCCCCGAATTGAATGCATTTGGCCGACAATTTAAGATGAATGGTTATACGCTGACATTTATGAAAACCATTGAAGCTAAAGATGACAGCGCCAAGGGAGCAAAGTTAAATCTGCTCAGTTATTTACCTCTGTCAGCAATGGTGCAGACTTCATTTACACAATTGGCCAGTGATGTCAAAGGTGTTCAAAACCATACCGTTGCATTTCCTCAACAACTGAGTTTATTCTTTTCTGGAGAAGTCACTCCACATCTTGGAACTTTCATTCAAATGACCTATGATGGCGTAAGTTTTGGAATGGATAATGCAGATATCCGCCTTACCAATACAGGATTTCTTGGGTCTAAGAGCCTGACTTATGGACTTACCTTAAATAACAATCCTGCTGTTCAGGATGTTTGGAATACATCACCTGCATGGAGATTCCCTTCTGCAACCTCTGCTGCAGCGGTAACTCCTTCGAAATCATCCGATATAGAAAACCAGGGAATGATGGTCGCTGGTTTGGGAGCATATGGTTTATACAATAATCTGCTGTTTGCGGAATTAACTTTATACCGATCTGCTCAACAGGGGTTGGCTAATCCGGCAGATACATCCAGTTTTGGTGCTATTAAAGGGTTAGCACCTTATTGGCGACTTGCATTGCAACACCAGTGGGGAAACAACTATATGGAATTGGGTACATTTGGAATGTATACGCGACATTATCAACAAGGCGTCATTGGTGAAATGGACAATTTTAACGATGTCGGGTTTGATTTTCAATATGAACGAACCATGTCCACGGGTGCATTTACTGTGCATTCATCTCTGATTACAGAAAAAGAAACCCGAGATATTTCTACAACTCAGAATACCAAGCTTAATTATAGTACATTCAAAATCGACGGTAACCTGTATATGAGAAATGGTTTTGGCGCAACAGTAGGTTACTTCACCACAAGTGGCACCCAAGATCTCAATATAAGTAGTGTGAACAATAAGCCCAACAGCAATGGCTTCATCTTTCAACTTGAATACTTACCCTGGTTCAATACAAAATTAACCTTACAATATGTGACATACAATAAGTTTGATGGAAGCAAGATGAACTATGATGGTTTGGGACGTAATGCCAACCAAAATAACACCCTTTACATTTTAGCCTGGATCAATTTTTAATCAAACCTAATACTCAAACAATATGTTTAAATTTAAATGGATCATTTATTCTTACCTGGCTGTCATTTTAATTGTCAGTGCAGGTTCCACTGTTTTGCAGTCTAATCCTCAGAATCAGGATCCAGGAGTAGGTCCCGTCAAGAATGTTGAAATAGCTGCAACCATTGATACTAAAATGGTAGCTAATGGCAAAAAACTTTATTTGGCCAAATGTTTCGTATGTCATGATCTTGATCAAAAGAAAATAGGACCCCCTCTCAGGAATATCTATAAAGAACGTAAACCTGAATACATCATGAATCTGTTGGTTAATGCTGTTCAAATGCAAAAACAAGATCCTTTTGTAAAAGACTTGTTGAAGAAATACAACAATGTATTAATGCCAGACCCTGCAATCACCCAAGCTCAGTCCAGAACAATACTTGAATATTTGCGATCAGTAGCAAAATAAATTATCCGGTACGACTATTTCATACAGGGTATTTCGCTACTCATGAAATCAAAATTATTTTAGAGAGTTTAGTTTTTAATATTCTATAAATAAAGCACATATCTATAGAATATATTAAACTAAACTCTCTTTTTAATTTTATCTTATTTTCTAAATAAATTCTATTTAGACAGCTTAACAATTTATAATTATTCCCGTTAAACTATCTTACACTCTCTAAATCTAATAGACTACTAGATACAGGTAAAAATGAAAATTGGAGTACTAACAGCCACTGAAACCGACTTCACTAGTCTACTTACTACAACCGAAACTTCAGATCTGAATCATTCGATTGGGACTTCAATGACATTAACCCAAAACCAGATCAATTCTCAAAAACCATTTTTTGCAGAAGATAAACAGGAACAATTTAACCTCCTGATCACAGCCTTCCGAATTCTATGTTCAAAGTATCAGTATGCTGCTGAAAAGCTGATATGTAAAATCCTACTTTCCAGAATAGATAGCCCGAACAAAACAACCAAAAAAATACTTGCAACACAAATAGATTTTCCGGCTATCTCTCAATTAGGTTCAACCATTGAAATGGTTTTCAATGAGTCAAAAGGGATATTTGAAAAATTCCATATTATTGTGGATCAGACTTCAGTAGCCGAAAATTATGAATTCGCCTTATTGGCTTTTAACACTGAATCTGAAAACATTGAATTAGACTGTACGATCAGAATACATCGGGACATCAGTTTTAATTTTAAAGCCCCCCTTGATTCCCCATTTGCCGGAGTGATTTCAAATTGTGATCATCATTTTCTGAATATCTTAAATGCCATTCAGCAAATGCCGGATCAGTTAATTGGGTCTATTTCAATAATGGATTCAACTGAACAGGATTATTTACAACAATGGAGTGAAGGAATTTATAATCCGGATATCAGTCAACCTATTTGTTTGCATCAGCTATTCGAACATACCGTTAAGAACTTCCCAATGCTACCCGCCGTGTTTTCAAACGGGAATAGCTTCTTCTATAAAGAGATTGATAACAAAGCAAATCAACTCGCCCGATATCTCCTTCTTAAAGGAATCGGAAAAGGAGATTATTGTGGAATACTTCTTCCCCGGACTGAAGAAATGTATATCGCAAAGTTGGCAATACTAAAAGTTGGTGCGGCTTACATACCCATGGATGTGTCCATACCCAAAGACCGGCTTCAATTTATCCTTGATGATTCAGCCAGTAAAGGTTTAATCTCCCATTCAGTATTTCTTGAAAAATATCAGGACTACTCCTGCATAAAGATAATTCTTGATAAACAAGCTCCCATTCTATCTACGTTTGGGACCACAACACCTGAACTGAACTCAAGGCTCCCCTCCCCTGACGACATTGCTTATGTCATTTATACTTCCGGAACGACCGGGACACCCAAAGGAGTTAAGATTCAACATGCTGCAATCTGTAACCTGGTACAGGCAGAATCAACAATATTCCAGGTCACATCCCGTGATAAAGTATTTCAGGGTTTCTCCATTTCGTTCGATGCATCACTCGAAGAGATCTGGTTAGCTTTCTTTGCCGGCGCTCAACTCTTTGTAGGTTCTGAAGACACCCTGCAATCGGGAAGTCAGATGGCGACCTTTATCAACGAAAACAAGATAACCGTTTTTTCAACCGTCCCCACCTTATTGTCCACTATAACAGAGGAACTATCATCCGTTAAAACACTCATCCTGGGTGGAGAAGCCTGTTCAATGGAACTCGTAAAGAAATGGTCGACTCCAAAACGCCGGATGATTAACACATATGGCCCAACCGAAGCCACAGTGATAGCTACTTTTGCTGATTGTAAACCAGATAAAAAAGTTACCATCGGAAGACCTGTAGTCAACTACAGTACTTATATTCTGGATGAAAATCAACAAATGGTACCGGCCGGGATTGCCGGAGAGTTATGCATTGGAGGGCTGAGTCTTGCTGAAGGTTATATTAACAACAATACCCTTACTACCTCCAAATTTATCACTCCCAGGTTTCAGGTTAATCCTTCATTTCCCTTAAGGTTATATCGTTCCGGTGACCTGGTCCGATTCAACGCTGAAGGTGAGATAGAGTTTCTGGGACGTATTGATTCACAGGTAAAGTTGCGGGGTTTCAGGATTGAACTGGCAGAAATAGAATCTCAACTATTAAAAATACAGGCAGTTAAAAACTGCGCACTTACTGTAAAGAAAGACCCCAGCGGTCTTGAACACCTGATCGCATATATTGTCATCAACGATGAATTTTTATTCGATCCCATTTTAGTCAAAAAAGAACTCCGAACAAAACTGGCACCTTATATGATCCCCTCCCGTTTCGAGATGATCAGAGAAATACCTTTGTTGTCCAGTGGAAAGATTGACCGCAAACGACTACCGGAACCTTTCTTTCAGAAAGACCTTTCAGAAAACAAAACCAACGGAGATACAACCATCGAAAATATCACCCGGTTATGGGAGTCAATTTTTGGTATGGGAACCATCAGTCCAAAAGACAATTTTTTTGAACTGGGTGGTCACTCTTTGCTCGCATCACAGATGATCTCTGAATTGCGTAAAGATGTCAGATATGAAAAGCTATCTGTGAAAGATGTCTACAGTCATCCTACTGTTGAAAAGTTAACCCACTTTATCGAACACACAGTAAAATTCACCAATAATCATGAGAATTCCAAAAAGCCTACTCCACCGGTTATTGAAAAAGCTTCAAGGACAACATACATTACCGTATCCGTTCTTCAATTCTTAACGACTACCTTCTTTTATGGTATCACAGCAACAATCCTTCTTTTTCCACTTTTTTTAAGAGACCTGATTTCAGGTATTACCAACGCCGAAATTATATTGAGTTTGTTTGGCAGTTTTGCATTCTTCTACTTCTTCTGGATGGGCTTCTCCATCATTGTTAAATGGGTTGTCATCGGGAAGTTCAAGGCGGGGTCCTATCCTTTATGGGGGTTTTATTATTTCCGGTTTTGGCTGGTTAAGAAGTTTGTAGATATGACGCCCGTCAGTCTGATGTCAGGCACTCCATTCATCAACTGGTACTTCAGACTTCTTGGCGCTAAGATTGGGAAAAACACTTATCTGGGTACTGACCGTTTAAGAATCTTTGACCTGATTTCCATTGGAGACGACAGTAGCTTATTAAAGGAGAGCACATTGCTTGGCTATTCTATAGAAAACGGGTTGCTTCACATTGGAAGCATTACAGTTGGCAATCGTTGCATGATTGGTGCCCGATCTATGTTAGCAAAGAACACATTGATGCAAGATGATTCCATGTTACTCGAACTCTCCATGTTGGGCGATCATGAAACCATACCAAAGGGAGAAGTTTGGAAAGGGTCTCCGGCATGTCCATTCAAAGCCAATCATGATTATATCAAGAGTGATACTCAACGAATCACTGGTTTTAAGAAAGCAGGTTTTCGCTTTTTACAGGCTTTGGCATTACTCTTTGTATTGTTTTTTCCTCAGCTTTTAGCTGCTCCTTTTGGATATGTTTATTACAAGATCATATCCAACTATGGCTTAATCGCATTGCTTCCGGCAAGCTTACCACTGATTGGGATTTTTATTTTCCTATTCTGCCTCTCCATTTCAGCTTTCAAATGGTTGCTGATTGGCAAACAGAAACCCATGGATATTCGTTTAGACAGTCTGCTTTATACCCGAAAATGGATAGTGGACACCATGACATTCATGAGCCTTACCTTCTTCCGTTCCATCTACGCCACACTCTTTTTGCCCCAATGGTTACGAACGACAGGAGTAAAAGTGGGAAAACGTGCCGAGATCTCAACTCTTAACCATCTCTCTACCGATCTGCTCGAAATCGGTAATGAAAGTTTCCTTGCCGACTCCACCAGTATTGGAGTCCCTATGGTTTATCTGGGCTCCATCTATTTAAGAAACACCCACATTGGTGACCGTTCATTTATTGGCAATAGTGCTGTTTTGCTACCAGGATCCAAGATCGGTAACGATTGTCTCATCGGTGTACTATCTACAGCGCCCGATACGGCTGATGATGAAAAAATAAACGGCTCCTCATGGTTAGGTTCGCCCCCCATGTTCCTTCCCAACCGGCAAGAAAGTCCTAAATTTTCAGACAAGCTTACTTTTCATCCACCGTGGTACCTATATATTGCACGTGGATCTATCGAGTTTTTCAAAATCACGATGCCCTATGCCATCGCATCCTGGCTGATCATCTGCTTTTATGAGATCATCTACCCCCTTAACGAAACAGAAAACATCCTGCCTTTGATCTTAACAGCTACGCTCCTCTTTACTGCGCTCAGTTACTCCACCATGATCTTTGGATTGCTCTCAAAGTGGCTTTTGATAGGGCGCTATAAACCCGATGCCCGGCCATTGTGGAGCAGCTACGTCTGGCGAAACGAATTCATTAACTCCATCACCGAATGTCTTGTATTTCCACTTTATCAGAACATGATGCTAGGAACCCCGATGGCGCCACTATTTTTCAGAATGATGGGGAGCAAAATCGGTAAAAAGGTTTATATGGAAACCACTGAAATCACGGAATTCGATCTTGTTCATATTCAATCAGACTCGGCGTTGAACTTCGGCAGCACTATTCAAACTCACCTCTTCGAAGACAGGGTCATGAAAATGTCGGTTGTTGAAATCGGTAAAAACTGTACCGTAGGAGCCATGTCGGTCGTACTCTACGATTCAAAAATGGGCAACCATGCTGTTCTCGCTGGACTATCTCTACTTATGAAGGGTGAAACACTACCTGCTTGCACAAAATGGCAGGGCTCACCGTGCGGAAGAATAAACTGAAAACTCATTAAATAAATCCCTGACAATGAATCTGAATCCCGGAGAAATTCACATTTGGTCTGCTGCCATCGATGAGCGTTTTGATACTTTTTTGGATCATTCATTTCTTTCTGTCAACGAGAAAAGGAATGCCGGCAAATATGCTTACGACATGGATGCCTTTTTGTATTCTGTTCGTCACAACCTTTTGCGCATTATATTAGGCAGATATCTCAAATGCAATCCTTTAGATTTCAAATTCAACAGCAACCACTATCAAAAACCCCATATCTTCAGTCCCAATACTACGATAGAATACAATATTTCAATTTCATCCAACCGTTTTGTAGCTGCTTTCTGTCATCGTCATTCCATTGGAGTTGACGTTGAAATCATCCGTAATTTGAAAGGAATCAATCAAATGCTATCCGAGTATTTTACGATTCATGAAGCCGATTGGATTTTTAACCATCCTGAAAATAAGATAGAAACCGCTTTTTTTAACATCTGGTCTAAGAAAGAGGCGCTGGTTAAAGCTATTGGGAAAGGGCTTGACATCGAGCTTAACAGGTTTAATGTATTATCCAATAAACCTTTTATTTACGGAAACAATGAATGGCACATCACCCCATTAACGCTGTTTGACGATTGCGCCGCAGCTTTAGCAGTCAACAATCCCGATTCCAAAATCAGTTATTATAACGCAGCTGATTTATTATAGCGTTTCACCCTTTCACGGTCTATATTTGTCGTTAATTATAGCAATAATAATGCTTGCCTTCGTCATTTTTAATAATCCCGATGGGATGTAATGATTACAGGTCTAAATTCAAGAAATAACCACTAATTTTAAACTGCCAATTTCTCAATCTAAGGAAAAAAATAAAGTTAACTACTCAATGGGAAGCCTTTTGTAATCCGTGCCGGTGAACTCCATTTCCCACGTATCCCACGCGAATACTGGGAACAACGCATTCAGATGTGCAAGGCTATGGGAATGAATATTATATGTATTTATCTGTTCTGGAATTTTCATGAGCAGACCCCCGATGTCTTCAACTTTACAGGGTAAACCGATGCAACCCTTACAAAACCCACACTCCCCCATCAGATTGTGATCGACATGGGATAAAACTTTAAGATCAAAGCGTTGCGTTATCTTCCACGTGGCGACAGAAGTACTGCCGGGATGATAAAGGATTACCGTTTATTTGTCAAGACAGCTCCGTTTAAGTTTTAAAAATGACGGATTAAACTGTAGGGATGGCCCTTGTGGCCATCCTTTTTTTGTTTTATAGAAAAGAGAGAACTTAACATTGATCCTTCAAAAGCAATAATCCGTTGTCTTTAATCTGTGTAATTCAATGGACAAAGGGAAGCAAAAAATCTCCTTCAAGTAATTTATTCCTGACTTATGTTCTTTTCGTAGTCAATCACGACCTTTTTTGCTTCCTCATAATCAAGGCTGGAAACAACCACAGTCACAGAGCCCGCTCCACCCGGAGCAACCCACCATGGGTTTAACGTTCCCATGATTTCATTTTTTATATACGTTTGAATCTTTGCATCCTCAATCATACTCTTAACCAGTTCGGCTTCCCAGATCGTTCCGGAAAAAACTTCAACCAGGGTACTTTTATAATTTTTCTCCTTATCCTTTATCTTTAATGTACTGGTAGGTACATCATAATCAACTTCTGAACCCTTAATGACAATTTCTCTTTTAAAAAAATACAATACCCAGAATAGAAAGGAGGCAGTTGGAATTACAATTTTTAATGAATAGGGATTATACGACCAAAAGGATAGATAAACCGGTCCGTTTAAAAAGAGAAATTTAACCAAATTGAAATCTGTAATTGAAAAATAAAATGTAAGATTAACTAAAAGAATTCCGAATAACCAATATACCCTGTTTGAAATTTTCTTTTTTACACAAACAAATATAAAAGTGAACAAACCGAACAATGTTAATACATATCTATTAAAGTAGAACATTGCCTTTACGTATTTCTGGTCTATTGCAAAAGAGTCATTCCCCTCAGATTTTTCAAGTTTAATGATTTCATTGAAATGTTTTTTCCCTGGAGAATCTAAGTTGAAGTATACTGGTTTATAACCCTTCTTTTCAAATAAAATTTCAGTAAAACCCAAATATCCATAATGAAATTTATGAAAGTTATAACTACCAAGACTATCAGTAATAGAACAATATTGATCTTTAACACTAATTTTCACTCCTGCAACAGGTTGATTGGTAATCTTATCGATCACCCTACCATTAAAACTAATACCGGTATCACAGGAACTAACCAGAATACTCATTATTATTAAAATAAAAATCAATTTCAGTTTCTTCATTTCTATCAATATTTACATAGTAACTTTTGTACTGAATTTATAAAATATTTCCTGCATTGAACCTACTTTACACAGGTCAATTTTAAATAATTTTGTTCTTAGATCAATGCTTGAGTTGATTTTTCCAATCCAATTCGATCTTATTCCACATCATGTTTGAATTTAATGCGATAAAATCAGTGATGTACCAAACCAATAAAATAATTAACACATAATGTATTACGGTAACAATAACGGACTTTTGAATTTGTTTCCGGTCAAATAATTCCATTGCCCAACGCCCGATAAACAAACTGAGAATAGAAATTCCAATTAATGCAAAACAATAAATAAAAGCCAATTTATGATCTGGCCATAGTTTATTATAACGAATAGATAATGTGCTCACAATTGGAATTAATAACCAAATCGGCCCCCAATAAATCATTCGGATATATCTTGGCACATCTTTATGAACTTCGGTAAAGTAAGCAAATATTCCAAAAATAATAATTAATGATAATCCAAAGATCAATGACCAGTGTCCCATTTTTAAAAAATTTAGTATCTATTAATAAAATACCAGATATAAATCGAAATTAAAACTACTATACCATAGTTAACGATCGCTACAAATATAGACTTTCGTATCAGCTTTAGCAGGTATAATCTGATTGCCTGTTGGCTTAGAATTAAATTCACAACCGATAAAATGGTCAATATGATACAATACCACACAATATGCATCTTATTGGATCCCATGCTATTTACACGCAATATTAATTCTACAACATCAATAACAATAAAGAAAAAAGGAAGTTCGTAAATAATTCTAATATAATAAGGTACCCCGAATCTAACCTTGTAAGTCCACCTAAACAAGAACCAAATTATCAGCAAGGCAATGGGGAAAACCAGAAACCAATTATCCATTTTTCAGCAGGTTTAGTAATCTTATCTCTTTCCTTAGTAATTCAAAATAAAAGTACACACTTTAATTATAATAACTCATATTATTTTATTGCTTTTATAATAATAAATGTTTGATATTTACACATTATTTGATCAGAAGAGAAAAAATCCAAAAATAAAGACTTTGCCTTATGCTGCAACTGCTCATTCATCAATGGAAAGAAAGTCAACGTTCCACATTTTGGCAAAAGAGTTTAATTGTTAACATACTTCTTGGGATTCTGGGCATCTATCTGTTGTTAAACATTTTAGTGGTTGGCTACTTTGCAGATAATATAATCCGTGAAATATACAAAAGAGGTGATGTGGTGGTCATCTATACCGGGTTTCTGTTTTATTACTTTGCTTTCGACTTGATTCTCCGGTTTCTAGTTCAGAAATTACCCATCCTATCGATCCAACCTTACTTAACCCTGCCCATTAAGAAAAGCACTTTGCTGCATTATCCCCTGGTAAAAAGTATAGCAAGTTTTTTAAATGTAGTTGCACTATTACTGATTCTACCCTTTTTCATTAAAGTGATTTGCGTAACGTATACCATTTCATTTTGTCTGGCCTGGATCATAACAGTAGTTTCATTCATTGTTACAAACAATTTTCTTAATTTCTCCATAAAGAAATATTTCTCAAAGCGTCCATCGATCATTTTAATACTGTCGCCGGTTATTGGAACACTCATTTATCTGGATATTTCAAAGACCATTTTAATTTCACATTATTTTACCACATCATTATTCTATATAGCCGAATCTAAATGGCTTTATATAATTCCAATTATAGTTTCCGTTTTAGCCTATTATATTGGATATTCCATTCTCAAAAGGAATGCGTATATCGAGGACAGGCAGACCGGCTTAAGAAGAAATTCAGGTACTTTCTCCTTTTTATCAAGATATGGAGAAACAGGGCTCTTAATGGGAATAGAGCTAAAAATGATTTTCAGGAATCAAAGGCCTAAGTCAATGTTGTTCATAGGTTTAATTTATTTAGGCTATGGTTACCTATTCTATCATAATCGAAGTTATAACAGTGATTTAATACTGGTCTTTTTTGGAATTTTAATGACTTCGATTTTTGCGATAATCTATGGTCAGTTTTCGTTTTCTTGGGAGGCTTCTTTTTTTGATTATTACCTGGCAAATAAAATCTCCCCTTCTGGTTATATCAGGTCCAAATATTTGCTATTTGCGGTTTCCAGCACGCTAAGTTATCTTGTCACATTACCTTACGCCTTTTTGAACCCTAAAATTGTTTTCATCAACACAGCAATGCTTTTTTACAATATCGGGATTTCGTCAGTCTTTATATTATTTTTTAGTACTTATAATGCGACCCGTATTGATTTAGGAAGATCTCAGTTCATGAATTACCAGGGCTTAAGTTATGTTCAATATTTAAATATGATACCCGTTATGGTGTTTCCCGTTCTCATCCAATTGATGTTTAATTGGTATGCCAATCCTCAATATGGCATTTATTTGATTGGGCTTCTCGGGTTGATTGGAATCCTTTTCAATAAATATTTAGTTCAACTGGTGACGCATCAATTTAAGAGAAGGAGATATACGATGGCAACTGATTTTAAACATTTTTAGAAACGATATGATAAAGATCAACAACCTTAAGAAAGTTTATACCTCGAAAACAGCGCTTTCAATCGATCTTCTCACCATTAAAAAACGTGAACTGGTTGGATTGGTAGGCAATAATGGCGCCGGTAAAACGACCATGCTCAGTTTAATCTTAGATTTGATAGAAGCTACTACGGGGACCGTTGAATCGAAAGATCAGCTGGTCACAAAGTCTGATGAATGGAAAAACTATACAGGTTCCTTTTTGAACGAAGGATTCCTGATTCCATTTTTAACACCGCTGGAGTTCCTCGGGTATGTTGGTGAATTGCACGGTTTAAACAGCGCCGATGTTAAAAACTTTCTGACCACCAATGCTGCCTTTTATCATGAAGATATTGCTTCCAAGAAATATATCCGCGAACTTTCGGCCGGTAATAAAAACAAAATTGGCATTTTGGCTTCAATGATCTCTGATCCCGAAATACTGATCCTGGATGAACCATTTGCAAATCTGGATCCCAGCTCACAATCCTGGCTGAAAACGAAACTAAAAAAACTAAACCAAGATGGCGTTACCATATTGGTATCCAGTCACGATTTAAGACATGTTACAGAGATTTGTACCCGGATTTTGTTGCTTGAAGAAGGGATTATCATAAAAGACACCAATACAAATACAGAAACTTTGGTGGAATTAGAACATTATTTTAATGTTTGAAAAATTGACACTTAACCATGAGACAAAAATTATTACTAACCGGTATGTTTGTTTTGTTTGTACTTTCTTGCTCTGCGCAAAACACTTTACCCATTATTAAAGCCAGTTCACTAAAGGCGAATTTCAGAGATGGAACCAGAATAGACAAGAATGGCTGGAGGATCTCACCCAAAACCAATCCAGATATTCATCTTACTTCAGCCAATCAGGTCACTTTTATTACTGATTTAGACTCAATCACTTTCAAAATTAAACCTGGTAAGCCTTGTAATTTCATTGTCCTTTTAAATAATAAGGATACGGCATACACCCAAATCAAGTATGTCCCGAGCCATCTTGACATTTTAAAGAAAGCAGCAAAGTACAATTATGCGGACAAAAGGGAGATTTTGAAGTATACTTATATGTCACCAGATAATCCCGAACTTATTGCAATTAGAACAAAATTCAAATTAGATTCCATAGCCGGAACGGGTAATGAGATATCACGCATAATAAATCTGCTTCATTGGGTACACAATACTTACCCGCATAATGGGAATATTGCAGTCCCGGGTTACAATTCCACTCTGGAATTGATGATCGTCACCAAAAATGAACACAAGACTTTGGAGTGTGGAACACTGGCTATGGTATTAAATGAATGTTATTCAGCCCTGGGATTTAAATCAAGACAGGTCATTTGTTTGCCGAAAGATTCAACCGATGTTGACTGCCATTCAATCAATACCGTATATTCCAAAACACTGAATAAATGGTTATGGATCGATCCAACGAACGATGCTTATGTGATGAATGAACAAGGCGAACTGCTGAGTATTGCAGAAGTCAGGGAACGGTTGATCAATGGAAAGACCCTGATCGTGAATCCTGATGCCAATTGGAATCATCAAGTATCAAAAACCAAAGAGGATTACTTGAATGAATATATGGCAAAGAACCTTTATGCTCTTCTATGTTATGTAGTTACGGACGGAGAAAATAAAAGCAACCTGTTATTACCACTGGACAATAAAGGAATAATCCCCCGAACTGCAACAAGTAAACCCAAATGCACGAACAATCCGGATGCTTTTTGGGTTAAACCAGAATAAGATATAAAATGTGGAGTCCAGAACCCACACAAATAAACGGGGCGCAATTCGAAAAGCCAGACGAGTAGAAAAATCTAACAATCAAAAAATGGTAGTTCACATCAATTATCTGGCTGTATTGGTTGCAGCAATTGCAAATTACGCCATTGCAACGATTTGGTACGCAGCAATCTTTGGAAAAATGTGGCAGAAACTCACCGGCATTACTGACATGAAGCCGGCCCCGATGAACATTGTACTGGTCTTCGTCGGCTCATTGTTTCTCAGTTTTGTATTGGATCACTCGATTATTTTTGGCAATGCCTTTCTTAACATGGATGGAATAATGGGTGGTCTCATGTGTGGTTTTTTCAACTGGATAGGAATCATAGCACCTGTGACCCTGTGCACAAAGCTATACGAAAAGAAACCTTGGGAACTTTGGTTGATGGACAATGGATTTTGGTTGATTTCACTATTGGTAATGGGCACGATCCTGTCGTGCTGGGTCTAAGTTTTTGATAAATAAATATAGACATCCCGCACTTTGCAACTTTTTACAAGTGTGGGATGTTACTATTATAAATTAAACTATCTGGTCATGAAATCAAGAATTCATTTTATTCCTGCAATTATCCTATTACTTCTCCTGCTAACGACCACGCTTAATTTGGCGGGTCAATCCATCAAGGGTACGTGGTACAGCAAGATAGAGACAAATACCGTCAAGCTAAGGCTTGTAATTCATGTAGATTCAACGCAAAACGGTTATCAGATGGTTATGGATTTCCCTGATGCCGACAGATCCGGAATCCCCCTCACCAATTTTACCATCAATAATCCCTTTTTTAATTTTGCGTTCAACACCTTTTCGTACGAAGGCATCATAGAACCTGGATTCAAAAAAATAAATGGCTTCTACAAAGTGAAAGATGGCAATGGAAAACTGTCATTTGTCCGCGATTCTCTTCCCCCCGATGAAACAAGCATGGCCAGTATTAAAAACAGATACAACAAGCAGGAGACCTATATTACAATGCGTGACGGAGTGAGGCTTTTCACCTCCATCTATACACCCAAAGACACCACCCAATCCTACCCGATCCTGTTCATGCGCACCCCTTATTGTGCTGAGCCTGACGGAAAGGATTCATACACCTTTGAGCTGTCGAGATATTACAGATACATCAAAGATAATTATATCATGGTCTTCCAGGATGTGCGGGGCCGTTACATGAGCGAAGGGAAGTTTGAGGACGTCCGGCCCTTTATCGTGGACAAGAAAAGCCCGAAGGATATAGATGAAGCCAGCGATACCTACGATGCGGTTGATTGGCTGGTGAAGAACATCCGGCATAACAATGGCAAAATGGGCGTGACAGGAGTGTCATATCTTGGTTTCTATTCTACGATGGCCATCCTGAGCGGGCATCCCGCTATCAAGGCAGTCTCACCGCAAGCTCCGGTAACCGCATGGTTCATGGGCGATGACGATCATCACAACGGCGCTTTTTTCCTCCTCGATAATTTTGCGTTTGATTATTCCAATGCCAGAACCTTCAAAGCGCCTACCCGTGAAGAATTTCCATATTTCAGATGGCCGGTCGACGATAACTACCGGTTTTTCCTCGACCTGGGAACGGTCAAAAATATTACCACGAAATATATGGGCGATAGCATCAATATCTGGAAAGAGGAAATGAATCACCCCAATTACGATGATTTCTGGAAATCGCGGGACCCCCGTCAATACCTGAAAAATGTGAAACCGGCCGTAATGACCGTGGGTGGATGGTTTGACGCCGAAGATCTTTACGGCACACTGCACACCTACCAGTCCATTGAAAAGCAAAACCCTTCTACCCAACCCAATTATCTGGTCATGGGTCCCTGGTCGCATGGTCAATGGATGTCAAGCCCGGCCGAAAACCTCGGGAATATTTACTGGGGACAAGATGCCAATAAACCCTACCTGGAATTGGAAGTGAAGTTCTTTGACCATTATCTCAGAGACATCGGGAAAGCCGACTTTCCCGAAGCAACAATTTTCGTAACCGGTGCCAATGAATGGCGCAGCTTCACAAGCTGGCCGCCGGCTAATGTCACAAACCGGAAACTCTTCCTACAACCCTCCGGAAAACTATCCTTCACCGCTCCCAAAACGGCTGTAAGTTTCGATGAATATGTCTCCGATCCCGCCAAACCTGTTCCATACACCGACCAGGTCCACACAGAGCGCACCAGAGAATACATGACCGACGATCAACGCTTCGCTTCACGCAGACCCGATGTGATGGTTTACGAATCCGATACGCTCTCTGAGGACCTTACTTTGACCGGACCGCTTACGGCAGATCTCTTTGTTTCAACCACCGGGACCGATGCAGACTATGTGGTTAAGCTGATCGACGTTTTCCCTCAGGATATGGAGAATCCTGGCGGTAAAGATGTGGAGGTCCCGATGGGTGGATACCAGATGCTGGTGCGTGGCGAAGTATTTCGTGGGCGCTACCGCAATAGTTTCGAAAAACCCGAGCCATTTATACCCGGCAAAGTGGCCGAAGTCAAATACGAAATGCCCGATATTGCACATTGCTTCAAAAAAGGGCATCGCCTCATGATCCAGGTGCAGAACTCCTGGTTCCCGCTGGTCGATCGCAACCCTCAGAAGTTCGTGGATATCTATCATTGCACCGAAGCTGATTTTCAAAAGGCTACTCAGCGAATTTATCATGACAAAGAATGGGCGTCTAACATAGAAGTTAAAGTCCTGAAATAAGTTTAAAAGTTGAATTTGCTCTAAAAAACGAACCTTCTACTCTGCTAAAACAGCTTATTTCTTACCGCTGATTTTATTTCAAAATCTATTTAATTCCATGTAAAGACGCTGATTATCGCGTCTTTACGCATTTATACCCAAAAATTAAGCCCTTATCACTTTCATAACTATCTGAATATGTTGACATTACTTAGTCAATATTCAGTGATAATTGTGAGATAACCGGTATATAACTGGTATATAATCGGTATATATTTATGATATACTCTGTAGCTAAGGTATAAATTATATCCTGATTATTTTATGAATATATTTTTATAATGTTCTTGACATTGAACCATCATTGAACTATCTTTACGGCAATATCAAAAAATCATGTTTGACTGAATGAGTGGAATAATTTGAAAGTTTTCGGAGTTATTAAACAGTTTAAATTTAACGATCATGGCAGTAATTGAAGGCCCTATTCGTTTCAAGGGATCCATTGGCGATGTGACTTGCTACTGGAATAGTGTCTTAAAAAAGTGGATCTTCCGTAAAAAGGGTGGTGCACACAAAAACCACATTAAAAAGTCGAAGAAGTTTAAAAACGTGCGTCTAAACATGTCTGAATTCAAAGCCTGTGGCGAATGGTGTCATCTGCTTCGCGTAGGTTTATTTGAACTGGACGATTTCAACTGGGGGCTGTACATGTCGGGCATTGTACAGCTTGCCAAGACCATTCAACTCATGGACTCAGTCGGCAATAAAGGAATGCGGAATATCGAATCCTCAAAGTTCAAATCCCTTTTAACTGAAATCAATTTCAACGAACAGCATCCTTTTAATAAAGTCGTTATGCGGCGTCCCGAAGTGATATCCGATGAAATGAGAACGTCGGTTACGGTGAATCTAACGCAGTTCTATTCATTGCGGGAGCTTATCTGGAGAAACGGGTTTACCTATTACCGGTTTGCAATGACTATCGCGCAATTATCCGATTATGTCTGCGATCCGGTCAGCAAGCAGTATGCACCTGCGCATGAGGGTCTGGAGCAAAGAAAAGTGGTTGTATTCAGTGAATGGATTAGAAAAGGTGCAGAACCTGAGGACATTTCATTGTCAGCAGCTTTCCTTCCAGTGCAGGTTCCCCCCTCAGATGCAACCGTGATGGTGGGTTTGGGTGTTGAATTTGCTACCAACCCTTCGGGTAATTCGTACTATTCGGCCAAGGGAGACCGGACGATGAAGCTGGTGGATTGTCTGTAAGGATAATGGGATCAGGCAAAATTTAATTTGAATTGTGCCTGACCCTATTAATTCTTTGTTCATTTTGCCATCTTCAGCCAATAATTTCAAACGGTTACAATTTGTAACCGTTTCATTTCCTTCTTTTAGAAGTCTGAATTTTAATACTTTTCAATAATTCCTTGCTCCCTGATAATTATTTTGGGATTAATGGGGTCAGGCACAATTAAATATTAATTGTGCCTGACCCCATTAATCCCAGCTTTAGAGTGTTACACGAACACTCTCTTTCATAGCACACCCTGACCCCATTAAGTTCACGTTGAATATTCCGGCGATGTTTAGTCCGGTTTATCCACCATGTCATGCTTTGAACACTGCGCACTAAAAAGGGTGTGAATGATGTAACTTTTTCCTGTAATAGTGTAATGCTTTTCAACATTTATGAACTTATCTCTGTTGCTAAAATTTCCTTACCAAAAAATCATTTATTAACTTAAGCAAAAATTCAAATCATGAAAACATCAAAAACTGAGGCTAAAGACCCCATCTGTGGAATGAATGTTGACGAAACCTCTCTTTTTCATACTGAACATGATGGAAAGACATTTTATTTTTGCAGCGATCATTGTCTGCAAAAGTTTATCTCTGACCCAAAAAGTAAAGAGTCAGTAGGAAAATCTCACAACTGTTGTGGGTAATATCTGATTATGCAAATGAGCGTGGAGCTTTCTTCACGCTCATATCATATTAAAAATCGCTCAAACACCTAAACACTGCACACTAAAAAGGTATGAAAGATGTAATTTTTTGCTGTAATTGTATAACACTTATCAGCATAAATAAACTTATCTCTGTAGATTAAATTTCCTTACAAAAAATCATTTATTGACTTAAGCAAAAATTAAAATCATGAAAATATTACAAAAGGTTATTTTGGCAATTGTTCTAATTTCTTTGTTTTCAGCTTGCCAATCCAATACAGATGTCAAAAAAATTCTTGCAACATCAGAAACAAGAATTGCAATCATGGACACAATTGCTAATAATAGCGATATGTCGAAAGAAATGATGACTGCAATGATGAATAGTCAAAACGGTAAAATGATGATGATGGGAAATGAAGAGATGACAAAGATGGTGATGGAAAACAATGGAACAATGATGAAAATGATGCAAGATAATCCAGCCATGATGCAAAGTATGATGTCAGATATGATGAAAGCATGTAACAATGACCCAAAAAAGATGTCTGCAATGTGTAAAACCATGATGGGAAATAAGCAAATGATGAAAACGATGAAAAAAATGAAGAAGTGAAATTAAGAAATGAATAAGATGGAGGGTGGGACTGAAATCGATATAAGTAATAGGCCTATACAATGTATGCATAATTAAAAAGTTGTTTAGGAATTATGAGGAACTCATAAAAATAGGCCTGAAGCCGGAAAGCAACCGAGGGAATAGTGATACATTTTTCTTCCCCCGCTTCAATTACCGAAAAAGTAGCGAGCGGAATCTATAGGTTTCAAAGGTTTGCTTCAGACCGAATGAGTATTTACAAACAATAAGGTTGCAATTGCGACTTGAATTCAGCGTACCAATATCCATCGTTCATAAAAAACGGTTAAAAATGGGAAATATAAGTTCAGGACAAACAGCCGAAAAATATCTTGAAAATGGAAATGCAAAATATAATCTAGGAGACTATTCTGGTGCTATTCTGGATTATAACAAGGCAATAGAAATTAATCCTAACGATGCAGGTGCTTATTACAAAAGAGGAAATGCAAAACGAATTCTTGGAGACAATCGTGGTGCAATTCAGGATTATAACAAGGCAATAGCAATTAATCCTAACGATGCGGAAGCATATTTGAAAAGAGGAAATACAAAAGATAAACTTGATGATAAAAACGGAGCTTGTTTAGATTGGAACATGGCGGGTGAGCTCAGGGATGTGAATGCTTATGATTTAATAAAAAAGAAAAAAACAACCCCAATTTTACTTGCTTTCAGTGATTTAACAAATAATCAAAAAATGTCAGTCATGAATTTATTGATTACCATTGCATCTAACGATGAAGAACAAGGTCTTCAAGATAAAAAACTGCAATATTTAAGCAATTACATTTATAAACTAGGTGTAAGTCTTGACAACTGTAGGGCTTACTTTCTTTCAAACGAACAAATAAAAACGATAAAGGATTTAAAATTACTAAGCCAAGTTCAAAAGAAGTTTTTATTAATTGCAGTTTTAGAATTGATTATTAGTTATGGAAACGTTGATGAAACAGCAGAAGAAGTTACATATAACATCTTCAAGATGATTGGGATTGATTTTGAAATATTTAAAAATACGATAGCTAAGTACATGACAGAAATTGACGACACTCTTTAAATTTCTCTATGTCGTTAGACAACAGTGTATTTGCGAGAAATCATGTCAATATGTTTATACAAAGAAGTAATTATTTTTAGTCTTCAGCTATCAAACCCGCTCAAATTTCTGGGTATGATTTTACATACCCAAATTATATCTTAAATGGATGATAACTTAAAAGGATTAGTTATCGTTTCAGAACCAAACAATTTCAATAATTCCATGGCATCATTACTATCGATATTTGCTTTTCGGATTTTCTTTAATTGAAATTCCTGATTAATTGAAGGAATCCTGGATGCAAAGAAAGGCCATAAATCATTATTTTTATAAACTTTAGATACATCCGGAAAATCAATGATAGGGTTTATGATAGCTTGGTTTCTAAATTCATCTGAGTACTCAAAAGTCCATACATTGCCTTCATAAGTAAGTATGCCAATTAAAAGATCTCCATACTTCAAATGAAACAAACCTTTTGATTCGGATGGAGCATCTGTAAACTCCATTCCCTCAACCTTCCAAAGCTTATTTAAAATTTTCTTAATCATTTTGCAAAATTAAAAATATTTGAGGCGAAAGAATTTATTTAGTGACCCGAAACAATATGGTTTTATAAGTATGGCTACAAATAAAGCTAAAATATTGAGCAAATTGGCCCCATTAACCATTAACCCCCATTAACTCTGCAACACTGTATTTTCTGCCACTATGTTATATTGATTCATCGCTTTTATTGTTTTTTTTACTGTTTTCGATTGACAGAATGCTTTTTGTGTTTAACGGACTAACTACTTTTCTACCCGTTTCCGCCTCCAACTTCATGCGGGTTTCTTTGGCTATATTCCCACCCCGGCGAGCAACATCTTCATGTTCCGGAAACGATTCGGGGTTGGTAACCTCTGATATTTCTTTGGTTGACAGTTCGGCAAGCATATTGATAACCAATTCTTTATTGGTCATATTATCGCGAAGATTTTCTTTTTTCAATCCTTTGAATTTCTTATATTCTTTGGCTGTTTTGTCTGCCCATGTTTTATAAATAATGTCAGTTAAGGTAGCAAATTGAATACCTTCCTGCAAGCCAAGTCGTTTCCACTCATCGGTTAAGTCCTTGCGGATTTCGATACTTTTCAGGCGTTGGTTTATCCAATTGTCGGAATATCCCAAGCGTTTGTAATCGGTCATTGCCTGCTCAATGGACAACTCGGGATCTTGCATTTGATCCAGGCGTTCTTTTGCCACTTCGGCTATCCACAATTTGAAAGGCTCTGCCTTTTTTGAGGGGATTGATTGGATAATACGAAAAACTTGCTCTGTATCAACTACATCTGTCTTTCGCATTTTGCCATCAGGAGCTATTAATTTCAACTGGTTAGTAATACTAACCACTTCACTTCCTTCTAAGTTTAGTCTGTTTTTAAGCCATTTCCAGTAGTTACGCACCTTTTTATAGTCTACCTGGTCAGTTAATATGGTGATAATATCCAAAACTGAAAACCACCACTTTTCCGATTTTCCATCCCATGAGGTTCGAATTTGTTGCGTTTCAAATAATTGTATTTTATCTTTCATCTGACTAACTAATTAACTGGTTTGAAATCTAACAATTTTCCTTTGTAATATTTATATTGCTTGTGGCGTGACTGCAACAACTTGATAAACGACGACCTTGAGAAGGCCATAGAGTAACTTCTTAATTTGTCAATTGCCATATCGTTGCTAATCATTGTCATAATCTCTCATTTCAATAGCAATATTATCATTCAAAGATATGGATAAAATTCTCTATTGATACTATTTATCAATTAATTATAACTAATAGATTTATCTTTTAAAATCATTTAATAGCAACTAGAAATAAATTGTGCCTGATCCCATTTACCTATTCCGGTAAGTTATTCATTATTGTCCTCCGATTTTTTTTTCGCTAAAAGTGTTTGCTTTGCATTGAGAGCCGTTACTACTTTTTTTCCGGTACGAGCTTCCAATTCTTGCATGGCAACTTTGGCTACATTACCACCCTGCTTTGCGACCTTTTTGCTTTCTATATAAGTTTCGGGTTTAACAGCTTCTGAAATATCCTTAGTTGATGCTTCAGCAAGCATATTTAAAATGAGCTCTGTATTTGTCATGTTATCCCTCAGGTTCTCTTTTTTTAAACCTTTCAGTATTTTGTATTCTTTAGTGGTTTTATCCGCCCAAGCCTTCGTAATAATATCTGTGAGGGTTGCAAATTGAGCGCCTTCTTTTAATCCTCTTTTTTCCCATTCGTCAGTTAACTCTTTGCGTATTTCAATACTTTTCAGGCGTTGGTTTATCCAGTTTTTAGAATAGCCCAACCGAAGGTATTCCTGTAAAGCTCTGTCAATAGTTAGTTCAGGATCTTGCATTTCATCCAATCGTTCGGATGCAATCTGTGCCAGCCATTGTTTGAATGGTTCAGCCTTTGGCGAGGGTATAGATTGAATGAGTCTGAAAAGTTGTTCCGTATCAGCTACATCAGTCATTCTCATTTTACCATCTTCAGCCAATAATTTCAACCGGTTACAATTTGTAACCGTTTCATTTCCTTCTTTAAGAAGTCTGAATTTTAATACTTTCCAATAATTCCTTGCTCCCTGATAATTATTTTGATCTGTTAGCACTGCAATAACATCAATGATCGAAAAATACCATTGTTCTTTTTCAGTATCCCAAAGCGTTCGAACTTTTCTATCATCAAATATTTTTATAGCTTCTTTTTTTGTCATAATCAGGTTTTTTCAAAAAGAGTTAAAATATTATAGAATTAATTGTAGCAGACCCCATTAATCCACTTTTTTGTTAAGTTTTGCAATATCAGAAATTAATGGGGTCAGAAACAATTAATGGATATATAGTTCCTGACACCATTTCCCCACTTTGGACCGGAATAATCAGTCTTGGCTTCATGGTTAAAATATTCGAAAAACCCTTTCTGATTTTCAAATATTTTAAAATCCTCAAATGGATCAGTTTCTTTCATATTATTACTGTGAAGTGATTTATTAATTCAAGACTGTGAAACGTTTTGGGGAAATAAATGATGAATTAATTGTGAGTGAACCCATTACTCTCCAAAGTTTAATTTCAAATCACATTTCTCACAAATTCCAATTATTTGATAGTCTATAAACATTTCCCCACATGATGGACATTTGACTTTTCTGTGGTCAATCAGTTTTAATATAAAACCATCATCGTCAGGGTTATTATCTACCTCTTTGTAGAATGTCAAGCCGCATCCTCCTTCACATTCAATGTTTTTATTGTCATCATCAAGTAAACTTACTGATTTACACTTAGGACACCTAATATGTAAAGTATTACACCATTGGCAATTTCCGGCATAAACAAATTTGTATTTATGATTTGGATTGTTAATATCATATTCATTATCTAATGATATTTCTTTGTAAAAATCCACATAATTACCAACAGCATCTTTATTACCATCACAAACATGACAGGGATAAAAACCATCATTATCTTCATCATAAAAATCAACTGTGAATTTAAATGATTCTAATAATTCCGCGCCTTCAATCTCAACAGAGTCATAGTTATGTATACCAACTGGATATTCCCAAACTTCAAATTTCACTTCAATTTCATTACCACATTCACATTTGAAACTTTCTTCAGCTATATATTGATTTTCAGACCCCATATTTCTTTCTGAACTTCCAACACAATCAAAATCTAAATCAAAATCCAATTCCTGATATTTATGAATGATACCACACTCATCACATTTAAATTTCAGGACACTTCCTTTTTTATCTTTTGAATTCAAGAATTGTGAAATGTTCTGAATCACTTCTTCCTTAATGGTGGAATTCAAATACTTATTAGCTTTATATAAAAAATGCGGCAAATTATACATCCAAAAATCGACTCCTGAAAAATCCTTAATCTCTTTAATCAATTCTTCTCGTGGGCAATAAATACGGTCTTCGGTTGCTTTTTTGTCTAAATAGCACCAATCTTCATCCTTTTTGATATCATTCGTTATAAAAATTATTGGTTTCTTTTTTTCCTTTGAAAATTCAAGTATCTGCATCCAAATAATTAAGTCCCCAAATATTTGAGTACCTTTTTTTTCTTGCTTATAATAATCACCATAACCAGGTGGAATTTTAAATTCATAACGATGCTTTCCTTCTTTTGTAATTTCCAAAATCTCACTAAAAGAAAATTCTCTGCCCACATTAAAAGACTTATCCAAAGCATTTATAACATCATCACAATCCTTAACTGCAAATACTTCATTTTCTGCTTCTTCAATCTGCTTTAAAATACAATCCTCAGAAGTTTTTGTTTGCAATAGAAAATTTTCAATGCTTTTTTTTAATTCATTTATTCCAGTTTGTTCTATATAAGGATGTTTACTTTCCTTTTGAGAATCCCTTGATATCTCTTCAATTTTTTTTAACAATTCTGACTTAACAATACTATTTATTTTTTTTACTTTTTGTTTAAGAGGATCATATTTTTCTGAAATCGGTTTAACAATACAACTCTCTCTATTTTTCAAATATTCATACTGAACATGAGAAGGGATCCATAATCTGTCTTGGAGATTTTCAAATATCTCTTTATACATTTTATTTCTTGCAGCTTTTGGCAATAAGTATATATCTAATAAAGCAGAAGAATCAAATACAAAAATTGCCTTCCCCCATAGAAATTCCTCTCTATCAACGGTTAGTAAATAAGAATTAATAATATCTCTGTTCATTTTATTTAAATTATGTCTAAATATTAGGAATAAGTAATTAAGTGTGGTCGGGTACCAAAAAAAAGAATTAATAAGGTAAGTCCCATGACATGTAAACATTACATTGAAAGCCTAAACTGTTCAATTTTCTGTCGAATTATTTCCTCAGGATTATTACTAGTAGCTTTTGCCATAATCATTTTCACCACATCATCATCATTTAAAACTAATACTAATTTTTTGTCCATTGCCCATATTTCTCTGCATGTATAATAGTAACCAGTGTCTCCACCGTTTCGGGATACAATAATACCAAATAAACCTGCACCATGTTCTTTTAAGTAATTAGAGATTTGAAGTACTTCTTTTTTTGTAACTTTCTTCGTATAATTTTTCGCGTCAACTACAATAAAATCAGCCAAATATCTATGTCTAATATTAGCCCAAAAACCATTTTCAGCATAATTTCTTAAAATAAAGTCCCTCCTATTTATTTTAAAATGGTCTGAAAGTTCAGTTATTGGTGATGATAGAACAGAACCAAATAAATAATCCAATACCTTTTCAATATGTTTTTGATATTTCGACCAGTCTTTATTTTCCTTCCCAGTATTTATTGCTTTTAAGTCTATTATAAGTTTGTCGTGGGCTGCTATATATTTTGATGAAGAGAAAAGTGTTTGCAAAAGTGGGTGCGGAGTTATTATGATTTCTTTTGCAAAATTTGAAGAGATATAATTGATATCCCAAACTTCAATATTTTCTGCTTGAAGAAGTGAATTATCCGGATCAGGAAGTATACCAGGGAATGCAAAAGCTAGCTTATAATCTTTTGCATATTGTTTATATGCTTTAAGCTGATTAATTACATCTTTTAATCTAGATTCAGTAAAAGTTGGAATAACTTTTACTTCAATCAATATTTTTTCCCATTTTCTCCCTTTTTCCCTTTCAACAAATATGTCGCCTCTATACATGCCATTGTTTAGCGAAACATCAGATTGTGGCAATCTAAAATTATCATTTTTGCTCAATAGCTTAATTAAATATTGAACCAATTCAATTTCTCGAATAAATTTATTTGCCTTCTTTGCATTATCAACAGAACAGATAAGTCGTAAATTTTTAATATTAGAAGTACCTCCAATTGATTTAGGAATAAGGTGTTCTATTTCAAGACGTACGTCATTTCGACCACATATATAGCATTTCTCTCCATATAGGTCCACTAATTCTTTATATAATTCTTGATGTTCTTTTATCATCAGATCACAAATTTTAACTTTATCTTAAATTTGTTTGTAGTATTTCATTTTTATGACATTGGGTTTATCAATAAAAAAAATAAATCCAGCAATTTATTAATATTATTTTTTTTGTAATATTTAAGTCAGATTTAATTTTTCAAAAAGGACCCGATTCCTTTCTTTCGAGTCTTTTAATATTTTATCGAAACTCATAATTTCAATATACATATTGTAATTGTCATTAAAAGAAAAATACCCGTCGCCACCTGGCAAAAGTTTATAACCAGCATCATTAGCAAAAGATTTCAATTTTTTAGTTAAGTCACAAATTATATAAGCGTAAATCGGAGTATTCTTTCTAAAATCGAATTCTCTGTCGTTTTTGTCTTTGGCATCACCTTCAATAATTTCTCTTGCATATTTATTTACTTGTGAAATTGGGTTTTCTAACTCAGTATAATCATCTCTCATCGGTCTTTTAAATTCAATAAGAACAATAGATTCATATGGTTTGGAATCATTAGCAAAAGCAAAAGGTTTATTAAAAATAAGAATATCAGGTCTATCGTTTGAGGTAGAATCTACTAGTGCGATTTTTTTGAAAGATTTATCTGATGCAAGATATTTATGATATGAAAGTTTTTCATCTAACATCCACAAATTATGATCTTCAAATCCAACTTCATCCGATAAGGTTTGAAGTGGAAAAATTAAACTATGAACTGCTTTTTCTGCAGCGTTCCGCTTTAAGAGTTTATCGAATAAGTCTAAAACTAATTTTCTATGAATTACATATTCAGAAAGTTTAGCATTTCCAACTTCAATAATTTTTGCATAAAGTTCTTTATGCTTTTCATCAAAATCTTCTATATCTGATTCACTCTCAATAAATCTTAATACAATTTTAGTTTCTTTTTTAACATCTAATTCTAGTTCTTGTTGAATTTTGAAGACTTCTAATTCCATTTTCTCTTCTGAAAGGGTAGAGGGTATTTTCTTCAACATTTCAGGTTTATATTTTAGTAATTGCTTATATCTTGGGTGTTGTGATACAAACTCTTTAACTCTAGTTATTCTCTTTTCAGACAATTCATCAATTTGTTCTTCAAATTCAGTTTGCAACAAATTTGTAATTTCTTTTCGGAGTTTATCTTGAGTAATTTGATCGGGAAATTCTATCTCACCCTTGTTAAAATTAATCGTAGTTCTTTCTTCATTTACATTTTGATCTAAATACTCGCCTTCAACATATACTGCAATAGAAAATAAGATACCTCTATTATCTTTTAAAAAGTTATCAAGCTCAGGAATGTCTATCGAAATTTTATCAAAAAGAACCTCACGATTATTTGCACAATAATGAATTTTATTATCAACCTTATTACTGTAAAGTTTTACAAAACTTAATTTAAATTCGAAATTTTGAATTTTAAGGGGTTTTGTATTTACCTGTCCGTTTGTATATAATTGAAAAAGATCATTTACTACAATTTGATTTCCTAAATCATTTATTAATATTCGAGGGCATTGTTCATTCAAGAAATAAATAAATGTATGTTCAATTATTTTTAGAGCGATGTCTTCTGATCTTGTATTGCACCATTTACGATAATCTTCTTTTAAACCTTTCAACTTTACAATAGTATACCTTTCTTGAGTTGTATTTACTTGTATCAATGAATGTTTTTCAATTCCATTTTTGGTCAGTTCAAAATTGAACTTACGAAGTTTCCATACCCCGTCCTCTTTAAAGCGACTTTCGATTTCAGCTTTGTTAAAAGCTCTTAACCATGTAAATCGTCCAATTCCCTTTCCCCCTTTTTTGTATGTTGAATGAGCAAAATTGAAAGATTCATAATTAGCTTCATTAAACCCTATACCATTATCTTTAATAACAAAATCAATAATTTCAGGAAGTTCTTCTTTATCTTCAAATTCAATACTTTTTTGGGTTGATCGGATTAAATCTATTTCAATTAATCCTGGTTTAGTTGAACTATCTTCTTCAATTGCTTGGATGGAATTAACTATAGCTTCAAATAAAGGAAGAAGAGTATTACTATATGAAAGTTTTTTTTCGTTTATTTTTCCTTTTATATCTATTTCCATTTTACGTAAGTTTAGGTTTTAAAATTACTTATTTGTTGAACTTCATTTTTTATTTGCTAAAAATAAATCCAAAATTTTTATTGCAGTGATTCACTTAAAACCTGTTGCACTAATTTATCGTTTTGGGATATACTTTTTTTGATGCATTCTTCCAGCATATTGCAAATTTTCATTAGATCATCTAAATTTTGAATAATGCGTAGTTGCTCGAGCAGTGGTGGAAGTGGAATTAGAGCCATTTGCCCATCTACTGTTCCTAATCTTGGCATCTTCATTCCTTTTGTAACACTATTTACATAATTCAAAAAATCATTTCGTTTCAAAGAATATCTCATAAAGAAAGGATTTATTTCTCCATAAAATTTCAAAGGAAGAATTTCAGTTGTGCAAACTCCATCTTCATCTGAAACAATTACTTTGTCTAGGTATGGTCGTAGTTTTGAATAAAGAACTTGGCCTTTTTGAAATACACTTTTTGTGCTTAATGAATTTCTCTCAACAAATCTTATTTTACAGAGTAATCTTGAACTTTCTTTTTCTATATCTTCTAAATCAAGCACCCAAGTATCTTTTGTTAAGAATTTCGGTTCTGCTTTTGGACTACTTCCATAATTACAAATCTCCCCCAACCTACACCAAGTCCAATTTCCAGGAATATCATATGGCAATTCATCTGCTTTTATAGGGGGTAGTTCTTTTTCTTTTTTTAGTTTTTTTTCTTTGATGAGTTGTTCCTTATCTGCCTTTATTCTTTTAAGCAATTCACTGGTTGGTTCATCGTTTGGGTCTTGTTCAACCAATTTCCCTTGTACAGCATCTTGCAATAATTGTTGACGAAGTTTTTTTACTAATAAGCTCTGGTAATTAAGTTCTGATGAAAGTTTTTGACTTTGAAATTCTAGTTCTTTTAATTTTGAAACGAGTAACTTTTGATCCGATATCGGTGGTAAAGTAATTTCATAGTTAAAAAACTTTTCTCTTTGAAGTCTAATTCTTTGAGTAACACCATCACTACTTTGTTTGCATATATAATCGAAAAATTCAGTAGTTGTGAGAAAAAGTAAAAAATCTTTATCAATAAACCTTTTATCAGGATCTAAGCACCAAAAGTCATTTGTTACAATTGCACCATCTAAATCATCTGGAACAATACCAAAAGCTCCATTTCTAGCATCAATTCCTGACAAAATAAAATCTCCACCTTTCACCAAAGACATTGAAGATTTAATATTTTCACCCTTTTCTACACTTCTAAGAACTACACCTTTGTGATAAAGTTTTATGGTAACAAGTTTATAATCCTTTTGTGGTACTACTTTAATGGTATCTCTTCTTCTGGTTAAAATATCCCCTATCTTTACTTTTTCCCAACTCATTTTATAGCAGCTTTAAGTTGGTTCAATAAAAAATTACTTTTTTCAAAAGAAGACTGTAACATCTCCATCAATTCCGAACTACTGTATTCATGCTCTTCTTCTTGCCTGGTTGGGTTCTTAATATCCAGATCATAGCCCCTTTCAATAATTGTATCTATAGAAACCTTCCAGCAAACATCACTTTCTTTCCTATCCTTCCACCATTTCTTTATCGGTTCAAACTCCTTGATCTGGATTGGTCTGGTTTTGTTGTAAGCTTTGTAACCATCAGGCATCCTGTGTTCATAATACCAAACTTCTTTTGTTGGCTTCCCTTTATCAAAAAACAACAGGTTAGTTGCTACAGTTGCATATGGTTGGAATACAGAATTAGGCAAACGAATAATAGTATGCAAATTACACTCTTCCAACAATCGTTGCCTGACTCTTTGTTTTACACCATCACCCGTTAAGCTTCCATCGGGTAATACAATACCTGCCCGTCCCCCATTCTTCAATAAATGAATCATCAGAATTAAAAACAGATCGGCACTTTCTTTCGTACGGTATGTTTGTGGAAAATTGCTTTCGTTTCCGTTAGCCACTATGCCTCCAAATGGAGGATTAGCCAGAATGACATCCACACGGTTTTTTGAAGTGTAATTGCTTAATGGTTGATCCAGAGAATCACGATAAGTTATATTGGGCACTTCAATATCATGCAAAATCAAATTAGTAGTAGCCAATAGATAAGGCAATGGTTTATATTCCCAACCGATTACATTGTCTGCAATGCCTTGCCGGTCTTCTACATTATTAGCCTGTAACTTCAAATGTTCGATGGCACAGGTCAGATATCCCCCTGTCCCACAAGCCGGATCAAGGATCTTCTCCCCTATTTTAGGATCAATCATATCGGTTATGAAAGTCGTAATAGCACGCGGAGTATAAAACTCACCACTCTTGCCGGCACTTTGCAACTCCTTTAGAATGGTTTCGTACAACTCTCCAAAAGCATGACGGTCTTTGGCAATGTTGAAATCTATTTCGTTGAGCTTGTTCAGTACCTTGCGGATATTGGTTCCGCTCTTCATGTAGTTGTTGTTGCCTTCAAAAACCTCACGAACGATTAATGCTCTGCGTCCTGCCTGACCAACAGATGGGCTGCCAACAATACTAAGATCAAGATTTCGCATGGCAGGAAACAGTTTCCGGTCAACGAATTCGAGAAGTTCATCTCCGGTTATACCTTCATCATCCCCTGCCCAGTTTCCTTTTTCCTTGATCCAGTGAAATTCTGCGGGAATGGGTGAAGTATAGGTTTCATCCATCAACTCCAGTTCCAAATCCTTATCAGAAAAGATCTTCAGGAAAAGCATCCACCCCAACTGTTCAATGCGTTGTGCATCACCATTCAATCCATTATCCTGCCACATGATGTCGCGGATGCTTTTTATTATACCACTAATATTACTCATTCCTTTTAGGCTATTTTATACAATTCCATTTCCAATTCCTTAACAGCTTCAAGATACTTCTCCTTATTCCCAAACTCCTTGATGATTTCAGTTGGTGAGCCAATATCCGTTAATGGCCTTACTTTCAATACATCAATGTTTTCAATATTTGTAATTCCTTCGTCAGCGTACTTATCCAATAAAGCTTCCAAAACCTTCTTAGCCTGATCACCATATTTTGTAAAATAATTGCGCTTCCTGACATTATTGGCCCTTTCTTTCCTTGTTAGTGGTGGCTGGTCATAGGCGACATGGCAAATCAAGTCAAATAAATCAACTTTGGTCTCGACAGCATCATATAATTCATCTATCAAAATCCCCTGTTCTTTCAATTCGGCTATAATGACTTCTTTACGTTCTGTGGCGTTCCACTTGTTGAGGAAGTCATCGAAAGAAGCAAAAGTACCTTTTATTATTTCCCGGGTATAGTCTTTCAGGCTTTTTGTTATGGGGTGTCCATACTGGTCAAAATAAATAATACGGCTTATGAGGACCGACACATCAACACCATTTACATAAAATTTGTGGCGTGGTTCTTTCACCTTGCTAGAAGAATTATTCTCAGGATAACGAACTACCGGAGGCTCGACTTTAATCTCCTCCCCTGATACTTCATCAATAATTGGTGTGGTATCTGCTTCCTCTTCATCAATCAATGAGCCGAGATCCGTGTCTTCAGAAACTGGTTTAACCCTCAATGGATCTCCATCGAAATCTTTATCAGCAAAGAGATCGGTTGCATTTCTAAAATCTATAATGGTGAAATACATCTTCCCAAACTCTCCATTTATCCGGGTACCGCGTCCGATGATCTGTTTAAATTTAGTCATCGAATTGATATTGGCATCCAGTACGATCACCTTACAGGTTTGTGCATCAATCCCAGTGGTCATCAATTCGGAAGTTGTTGCAATGACAGGATAGGTCTCTTCAGGAAGAATAAAGTTGTCCAGTTCCCTTTTTCCTTCATCATTGTCACCGGTGATCTGCATCACATACTTATAATTCTCTGCTACCAGGTCGGCATTTAGTTTTGCGATGGCACTGCGCATTCGTTCGGCATGGTCAATATCCACACAAAAAATGATGGTCTTTGCAAAGCGGTCATAACCCTTTAAAAATTCAGTGACCTTTTTAGCAACCGTTTCTGTCCGTTCATCTATGACAAGATTTCGGTCGAAGTCCTTGCGGTTGTAAACACGGTCTTCCACAATGTAACCGTCTTTATCAACCATGCCATTCTCAGGTATCCACCCCTCTGCATCAACATTCAGGGTCACACGGATTACCCTGTAAGGTGCCAGGAATCCATCATCAATGCCTTGTTTGAGAGAATAAGTATAAACCGGATCTCCAAAATACTCCGTATTACTGGTTTCTTTTGTCTCTTTTGGAGTGGCCGTTAAACCAATATGTGTTGCGTTTTTAAAATAGGTCAGAATTTCTCTCCATGCACTATCTTCCTTTGCACTGCCACGGTGGCACTCGTCAATAACAATGAGATCAAAGAAGTCGGGAGTAAATTGTTTGTAAACATTATCATCAATCTCTGAACCGGTTAGGCCCTGATACAATGCCAGATAGATTTCAAAGCTTTTATCGATCTGACGTTTTTCAACTACAGTCATTATTCCTTTGAAGTGTTTGAAATCACCACGCTTAGCCTGGCCAATCAAAGCATTCCGGTCTGCTAAAAACAAGATCCGTTTCTTTGCTTTTGCCTTCCAAAGCCTGTGTATGATTTGAAATGCCGTGTAGGTTTTTCCGGTTCCGGTTGCCATAACCAATAAAATCCGGTTTTGACCTTTTGCTATGGCTTCAACAGTTCTGTTGATTGCAATCTGTTGATAATATCTTGGGTTCCGTCCACTACCATCAAAAAAATAATCCTGAGAAATTATTGCTTCTTCTTTTACAGTTTTTATCCCTTTGTAGATCTTATACTTTTCCCAAAGCTGTTCTGGCGTTGGGAACTCATCAATACCTAATTCAGTTTCAATGTTATCGTCAGTTGCAGTCCGGTCATGAAACAGGAAGCCATCACCATTACTGCTAAAAACACAAGGAATATCAAGGGTTCTGGCATAATCGAGCGCTTGTTGAATTCCGGATCTAATCGTATGATTGTTATCCTTAGCTTCTATAATTGCAATGGGAATATTGGGTTTAAAGTAGAGAATATAATCTGCCCGCTTTCTTTTCCCTCTTGCAGTCATTTTACCCCTGACATAGATTTTGCCATCTGTAAACGAAACTTCTTCCAAAAAATGAGTATTCTTGTTCCAACCTGATGTTTCTATAGCCGGTGTGATATACTTTGTACAAATATCTCGTTCTGATAAACTCTTTTTGTCAATCATTATCTAACTGAATAAGAATCAAAAATACAAAAATATTATTAAAGATTTTTTTTCAAAATTAGAATTATCAGAAAATAGGTCAACCTCCAGTTCTTGGTTTTTCACTTTCTACTTTCTTCTTATAAGAATAATCATTGGCTGATCCCATTATAACGCAATTCTTCTTTTAGATTTTTGAGTGAAATAGTGCCTGCCACCATTTCTTTCTTGTTGGGTTTACACTAAGATTTCCCTCTGGAATAATAGATCATTTATAATAAAGATCACTTTCATCCAGAAATAAGGGGGGTTCATACAATAAGTCCAGGATTTATTGCTATTTGAAATTATAAATTATATTTTTACATAATTATTAAATAATGCTTTGTATAAAAATAATAAAAGTGGTAAAAAATATCAGCTTCTAAAAAGACTATATAATCAGTGAAATTTATAATTTAAAAATAAGATCATTATGAAAAAAATATTATTATTTAACGTAATCGCGGTTATTTTTCTCTTTGTACTTTTCAGCGCCGGATGTAATAAAATTGAAAAAATAATTCCTCCCCCGGTTCTAACAATTACGTCTGATTCAATTGATAATATTACACAAACTTCAATGACTTGCAAAAGCCATATAACTTCTGATGTAGCAACCGATATAACGAATCGCGGTGTATGTTGGAGTATAGCAAACATGCCAACTATACTGGACAATAAAACAAGTGATGGTACTGGTTTAGGTAGTTTCGGAAGTAAAATTGGCGGTCTGACAGAAAATACCACCTATTATGTAAGAGCATATGCAACCAATGATTTTGGAACAAGTTATGGCAATATCTTATCATTTAAAACTTTAAAACCTTTCCCCCTTAACGGGACTGTCGTTAATGACATTGACAATAATATTTACCACACTATCATTATCGGAAATCAGGTTTGGCTTCAGGAGAATCTGAAAACCACAAAATACAGAAATGGTGATGCAATTACCAATTTTACAAATACAGCAATTGGGCCTTGGTATAATCTATTGAATACCCAAACTGGTGTGTTTTGCAATTATAATAATGATCCTGCTTTAGGTGATATTTATGGACGGCTATACAATTGGTATGTGATCGGAGATAGCAGGGGGATCTGTCCTGTAGGTTGGCATGTTCCAACACAAGATGAATTTACAGAACTTTTTAATTACGTTGGAGGAAATGCTATTGCAGGAGGTAAATTGAAAGAAACGGGAACTTCGCATTGGAATAGTCCCAATACAGGAGCCACCAACGTATATGGATTTAATCTGCTCCCGTCGGGATTGAGGGAAATGAATAGTGAATATCAAAATCTGGGAAGAGGAACCTATTTATGGGCATCCACAGAACTTTCAGCAGGAGGATTCACCATGGGAGCTGTCGAAGCAGCCGCAGCCGGATTTGATTACTTAAATCAGAGTACAGGTAGCACCTGGGCCAGTAAGATAGAAGGTTTTCCAATCCGTTGTGTGATGGATAAATAGGGATTATACCTTCAAAACATTAAATATTAAACCGCTATGAAAAATATACTATTTACAATCATTGGTGTAATCCTGGCCTCTTTCAGTTATGGCCAATCAGACACTATTTATTCAAACAACTTAAAGATTGCTTGTACCGTAAAAGAGATCTCAACTGAAGCAGTGAAATTCAATTACCCCGGGGAGGATGTGTTGAATTCGTTTTATAAGAATTCGGTGCAGAAGATCGTGTTTAAAAGTGGCCGTGTTCAGACGTTTTCTGAAGCAACTTCTTTCAAGAATGTTGCAAGTGTAGATGATTTTGAAAACGTGACCATATCAAGGGTTGGGGGTGAGGTGAAAGGTTTGTTTAAACTTGGGGAGGTAAGTGCTAAATCTGTTGGGACTACCGCTCTCGCTAACCAGGAAAGAGTTAAGGACAGGGCTTACCGGAAACTGAAAATGTTGGCTGCCATGATGGGTGGAAATACTGTTTATTTGATCGATCAGCGGACCGAAGGAAATAAATTGGGCACTGAATATCAAGCTGCTTCAGCTGCTGAAACTAATCTTACGGGGATTGCTTATACTAACCAGTTGCCGGTTTATGATGATTTCACGAAACTCGTAACGGATAAAAGGAACTTTGTGGCAGTAGCCGAAGCAAAGCTTTGGAGCAGTGCCAGTGATATCTCGCGTCCAGTTACATTCAAAAAATTCGCAATCAATTCGATTACCAATGATAACGGACTGATCATGTTGGATGGAAACTTGGAAGGGGAAAGAAATTATTCCAAGTTCAGGGTTGTTTCGTTTTCAAAGGAGTATTTCAACATTTACTATGAAGATAAAAGTACCTCCTATAATTTAACGGTTAGTTTGTAAAGCATTATTTTGTTATAGTGAAATTTAGGACTCTCGGTGCTCCTTGAATATTTCCAATTGAAGGGATTCCGGTGATTTTATGTTTACCGGGGGTGAGATCAGAAGTTGACTGGTAGGGAAATGATGGACTCTTGACATAGTTGATGTTCATGTGCGCATAGATTTCTTTGAAAGAATCGTTGTGTGTGTATTTTTTAACCCGCTCCAAAGTCGTTTCTACATTCTTTGTACTCAGCAAAAGAAAAAATTCCATGTGTGGGACCTTGCCATTGGGAGCTGGAAATATGGATTTTTCATGTGCCTAATTTAATAGGATGAACTAAAATTTTACTTTAACCGGTTTGCCTGAATACGTCACTGTTTTTGTTTCATTGCCAGGAATCAACTGGAGCTTAAAAGAACGTGACCGATCTTCATTTTTAAAGCCATTGGGCGCTCCCGGAGTAATTGAAAGTACTTTTTCTTTCTCGTTCCACGTGATGTTGGTCCAGCATGCTTTTCCTTTCAGATAGTCCTGACTGATCCCATCGTCTTCGTATAATGTGAATTGACCATTTGCTCCCCGGTAAATTTTAAGGGTAGTTGGTTCGTTTACCGATTGACCTGTGAATTGACGGATAGGATCAAAGGGAATAATTGCACCTGCACGAACATAAATAGGCATTATAGACAAATCAACTTCACGGGTAACTGTCTTAGAACCTGACTCTTTCTTGTTGTTCCACCAGTCATACCAATCTCCCTTTGGAAGATATACTTCGCGGGTTGTTGCTCCCTTTTGGAAAACTGGAGCAATCAACAGATCACGACCCCAAAGATACTGGTCTCCTGTTTTTCTACATTGTGCATCATATGGATAATGCAACCACATTGCCCTCATGAGTGGCATTCCGGTGGTCCTTGCTTCCCATGCCAGGGTATAGGTGTAAGGCATTAACTGATAGCGTAATTCATCATATTTCCGGGCGATAGGTTCAATGGCCTGATTGTTCATTTCGGACTGCAGAGGATTTATCTTGTTTTCTTTAGGCCCCATATCATTTAATCCCCATCCCCATGGAAGGGAGGTCATCCAGGTTCTGCCATGTGACCGGAACGAGCCACAAAAAGATCCAAACTGGAACCACCGGACATAAAGTTCTCCGGTCTTTTCGATTGATGGTGTAAATCCACCAATATCTGAACCCCAGAAGGGACCTATGCTCAGTGAATAGTTTAACCCAACGGCTATTTGTGCTTCAAGCGTTTTCCAGGAAGACTCAGTATCACCGGACCAGACCCAACCACCCCATTGTGCAATGCCGGGATAGCCATTGCGTTGAAGACTCCATGGACGAATATCGGGATGTGCCGAAAGTGCTCCCTGGTAATAAAGCTGGTGACGTTTGATGCGTTCGAACAGATTAAACCAGTCTCCCTCATCGGGCCAGAATGCATCGACACCTGCCTTTATCAATCCCATGTGTTGATTCCAGTATGTTTGAATGTGGGATGCGTCAATTACTTCATTCGGGCTGGCAGGAATATTACCATGCAAACCGGGCAGTTTATCACGATCCCAGGGAACCATGTGCAATACAATTTTCACATTGCGGGCATGAACGGCTGAGATAAAGTCTTTGGGATCGCGCTTGAAAACTTCAGGATTGAATTCAAAAGAGGGTTGTGGTTTATTCCATCCACGGGGAATAAAGCCTGTTCCAAGATAGATCACAGCGTCAATTGGAATCTTCTTTGATCGGAAAGTATCAACAATTCCCATCATTTGTTTATCGTCTTCAAGAGTCCTGTGAGATTGCATATAACCCAAAGCCCATTTTGGCGGCATCACTGAAGGGCCGGTAATCGCAGCATAGTCCTTCATTAATTGCGAAGGATTGTGGGCATCGAATACAAAAAAATCATATAAACCCGGAACTATATTATCGATGGGGGGAAGACCCTTGCCTTGGTTCAATCCCTGATTCTTTGCAGTTTGAGGAGCATTTTCTTTTCCGGTTGGTTCCCATGGGATAAAGATTCCATAGTCTTTGTTTTGCAGGTCAACTTCGACCCATGGAGAGGCTACAAAAACAGCCCATCCCTCTGTCCCTACCAACATGGCAACCGGATTGCGTGATCCATAAGCATCACCTTGCCAACGTGGCTGCATGGCATCGTAATGACCCCTACGGTCAAATTCCACGGGCAGGTTGTGCCAGTTAACACCTTGTTCAGGTTTAGAGCCACCTTCACCCATTCCAAGAACAGGTTGACCATTGAGTTTAAATGACATTGTGCCATCCTGATTAAAAGTGATATGTTGAATGGTCTGACCTTTTTTATTGGTCACGATTAGGGTTAATGGATTAGGCTGGATTTCAACAATGAGATCTCCAACAGATTTTCTGACAGCTTTATCAATGGTAAGCAGGCTGATGACAGGAACAGGCCAATTTCTTGTAACCAGAGCCGGATTGGATGGAAAATCATCCTTAAAGGTTAACGGTTTTAAAGTAACCCGAATACTATTTTCACCGGCTACCCGAATATCAAGTCGGCCAGGTTGGCCTGCAACTGTAATTTGCTGTGCCTGAGCATTGAATAGTCCCAGGATAAAAATCAATAACAGAATTAACCGGTGATAAAGCATATGGGAATTATTTTTCGATTGGAAATGCAGAAGGGATGACTTCTAAACCTTTAATATTATCAACATAATCCTGAAGTTTTTGGTCTTTGACCAGGGGACCCATCAGGAAAATCATAATGGCGAGTCCGATGATTGCTGATACACCAAACCCAATGAATAGATAGTTATATGCCGTAAAATAATTTGAACTGGCAGATACACTCTTGAGCGTCACACCCGATAGTGCCTGAAATACTGCTCCACCCAAACCGGTCCCTACACATGCAAGTCCCCAAACAGTTGCAGTTGCACTTTCAGGAACCACATCGGCTGGAAAAGCCAGTGAATTGGCGGTATAGGAGGTGTATCCGAAACCAGCTATCCCGAAGATTATCAGGGCCGAGATAGGGGTTGTAATGATAAATGGAGCCAATAGAAGCGGCACACCCATTATCAATCCCGAAATACCTACTGAAAGTTTTCTGGCTTGTGGGATGGGTACTCCTTGCTTAATGATAAACTGTGTGAAATAGCCCCCTACAATGTTTCCAATATCGGCTATTACAAAAGGCAGGATGGCATAAAAACCAATTTTCTTCATATTCCAGTGATGAACATCAACCAGGTAACGGCCAATCCAAAATGTGATAAAATACCAGACGGGGTCCATGAATGCTTTGGATAAAGTAAACATCGATACGAACCGGGTTTTGTATAATACAGAAGGTGGGATCAATTTTTTCTTAACTTCATGATATTGTTCTGGTGTGTAGTAAACAAACCAATAGACTGCTAACCAAAGATATCCGAAACCTGCAAGAATAATAAAAGTTGATTGCCAACCATACCGGATACTTAAATAGGCAACGAGCGGTGGAGCAATGATCGCACCCAACGCTGAACCAGTATTGAAAATCCCGGAAGCAAAAGAACGTTCATGAGGCGGAAACCATTCACGGGTTAGTTTAATTGCTGCCGGCCAGTTACCTGCTTCACCTATTCCAAGAAAAAAACGAACGATTCCAAACTGAAGAGGAGTGATTACAAAGGCATGAAACAATCCTGCTGTAGTCCAAAATGCCATGCATACCGAATACCCTATTCTTGTTCCTACCTTATCGATGAAATAGCCTGAGAAAGCATTCGAAATCATATACGCAATGAAAAAGGCTGTACCAATATATCCAAAAGCATCATCGGGTATCAATTTACGTAGATCACCATCCGCACTTAAATAGTTGAACGAGAGTCTGTGGACATAGTTTAAAACTGTAGCCAGGAAAGCCATCGAGATCATGGCCCAACGTACTTTAGATAATTTCATTTCTGGGGAACCGGGTAAGCTGTTTTTCATGTTTACAAATTAGAAGGTTTTCGGAAAGACAGACATTAATTATTAAGCAGGTTTATCATAGAAAAACACATGGTGTTAACGATAATGGCACATGACGAAGCGCCGGCATCGACTTGGCCTATTGATCGTTCACCCAGTCGGGCAGAGCGACCAACCCTGGCCATCATATCGCGGGTTGAATCTTTTCCTTGTTTAGCTCCGGCAGCACATTCAGCTAAAGCCAATTCGAATGTTTTATCGTTTTCAATAGCAGTATTGTATCGCAATTGAGCAATAGTAAGGGTGTCAACCAGCGTTTTATCACCGGGCTTGGCATTGCCCATTTCCATGACACCTGTTATGGCTTCGCTTAACATCTTTTGAAAAACCTGAGCTGTAATTTCCTCTTCATCTTTAGATACTCTTGCCATTTTCTTGAAAAAAGTACCGTAGAGCGGTCCCATTGATCCTCCTATTTCATTCATCAAAGTATTGGCTACAGCCATTAAAGCATTAGAAAAACTGATACCGGGAGTTTGAAGAAGTTCAAGAGACAAAGTAAATCCTTTATTCATATTGATGCCATGATCACCATCACCAATGATCCCATCCAATTCGCTCAGCAGGTCCTTGTTCTTTAGAATTGCAAGTGCAATATCACGTACTATTATCGCACCATCTGCATTTGAAAAGCTATTTTGCATTGTTAAAGTTTTATTAGATACTGTTTTTTGCTTGTAGGATAATCAACAAAGTTTAAATTATAATCGGATTTAAAATTGTTTGTAGCCTACTGAATTAGCCTTAATGTTCATGAGTTGTTTAAGCTCTTCATCCACCTTCATCAGTGTCAGGGTGACTCCCATCATCTCAAGTGAAGTGAAATAATTACCAACCAAAGATTTGAATACCGATATTCCTTTCTGAGCCAGTATTTGTTCCACTTCATTATAATAGACATAAAGTTCCATTACCGGAGTAGCGCCAAGACCTGAGACCAATACCACCACTTCATCACCCATTACGAAGGGTTTGTCAGGGAGGATTATTTCAAGACAAAGTTCTGCCATTTCCTTTGCGTTTTTCAGATCCAGTACCTGGATTCCAACTTCACCATGATGACCAATTCCTACTTCCATAGTCCCAGGTTTTACTGAGAAGTTTGGTTTACCTACAGCAGGAATGGTGCAGGGAGATAAACCAATTCCTACGCTACGGGTGTTATCAATCGCTTTTTGAGCTGTGGCAATCACTTCTTCAAGTATTGCTCCGGTTGAAGCTTTGGCCCCTCCAATTTTCCACATCAAGACTTCACCAGCTACACCACGCCGTTTTTGTAGTTCTGTTTTTGGAGCTGAGGCTACATCATCGTTAGCTACTACTTTTTTTACGACAATGCCTTCGTCCTCGGCATCTTCCATCGCAATTTTGACATTCATATTATCGCCGGAATAGTTGCCATACAGACAGGCGACGCCTTTTCCGGAATCAGCAGCCTTGAATGCATCTAAAAACGATTTGGCAGTGGGGGAACTAAATATTTCACCGACAGCTACGGCATCGCACATGTTTTGACCTATATAACCAATAAAAGCAGGTTTATGTCCGGAGCCTCCGCCTGTAACAATTCCTACTTTGCCAGCCACAGGTGCATGGGCATATTTTAATACCCTATGATTTGGTGTTGAAGCAATGATGTCGGGGTGGGTTTTCAGGAAACCTTCCAACATATCGTTTACAATATTGTCGGGGTCGTTAAATATTCGTTGCATGATTCAATCTTTATTTTTTGTCTTCTAAAAATGGCACATCTTCATAAAATTTGTAATCTTCAAGCGTCACAGGTGAAGTGAAAAAACAAATCAATTTCAGGGCTTCAGAGCCGGAATTACGAACCATGTGAATGGATCCCTGAGGAAACAAAATGGTTGTCCCGGTTTTGATAATATGGACTTCATTATCAATCATCACCTTTCCTTCACCACTGACTACATAAATCACCTCTTCCGAATTTGGGTGGGAGTGTGCTGGTTTTACAGTTTCTCCACTATTGATCGTAACGGTGTTCATGGAACATTTATCTGATATTTTTTGACTGGGGTGTATTAACCACTTTAATGCCCTACCCGGTAAATTAAGGGTTTCAACTTCAGATTCATGAATTACTGTCTTCATTTTATTATTTATTTACTTGATACAATGCAATTTCATTTTTATTTTGATTAGAGCTGATGATATAGGATTGATCATCAATGATGGAAGTAATGATTTGGGTTGGTCCTGCATCGGTCTCAATCACTGTTCTTTGCATCTGGCCCGCTTCAAGATTAATAGTTTTGAACGCCAACAACTCCTTGGCATCTGCACGGTTACCAACTAAAATGATTGGTTCGCCATGAATAAAACCGGCAGTCAATCCGTGACCAAATATAAGATCGGTCTCATAGTGTTTAAACCACACACCAAAGATCATTTTGTAAATGACCAATTTAGTACCATGAAATGGTTCGATGGTGATTAACTCATCAATACCATCACCGTCAAGATCGATCATGGCTACTTCACTCACCTGCGTATCCATCCATTGTTCGGCCATCCATTTCGTTCTATTGGCATCCCAGAAAACACGGTAGATTCCTTCATCTCCGGTAACCAATAAAGATTCAATACCATTGAAGTTCGTCTTAAGCATTCCATGGTGCCGCGTCAGTCCATCAATTACGGAGGTCATCTTCCATTTCTGATCATGACCGTCCATAGTAGCAGAATATAGCACTCCGGATTGAGACCAGTCAGAAGGATCATCTTTATGTTTGCTTACACAAGCTACAAACAATGTTGCGACACCATCAGCATCCATCCATTCCATCCTATGCGAGAAAGGTAAATCAATGATTTTATATTCACTCCATCCATTTTCATTCCATGAATGATAATAAACACCCGCATCAAAACCAATAAATGGTGGGAATAATCCCATAATAGAGACAAGGTCGTTACCTCTGCCGGGAACATTCAAAATGCTCATAGTACCTCCTGGTCCATCACAAAGCACCTCTTTCTCAAAACCGGGTATAGTCAGCAAATATTCAGCATCATGACCTTCGGTCCCTACTGCAAGTTTGGTTTCGCCATTTATTTTGACAAGAGCCACAGTGTAACCCTTTTCAATTTTAAAGCTGTTGATTTTACTTGTCTTCATGCTCTTTATTTCTAGCGTGTTCAATTTCATATGCTTTTATACGTTGAACTTTTGCTTCAGAGCGCCCCCCGGTTTCATACTCATAACTGAGCCAGCTATTGAGCAGTGTCTTGGCTGATTCAACACCCATCACCTGTGAACCAAATGTTATAATATTGGCATTGTTACTTTTTATGGAGCGTTCGACAGAATAGGCATCACTGCAATTTACTGCCAGGGCACCAAAAACTTTATTTGCAGCCAGACAGACTCCAATTCCGGTACCACAAAGCAAAACACCCCGCGTGAATTCACCGGCTGAAACTGCTTCAGCCACAGCAAAAGCAGTATTGGCATAAATGGGATCCTCACTACCAAAATCTTTTACATCATGTCCAAGGGATACCAAATGTTCGTAGAGTGCATTTTTAAGATCCATTGCATTGGGATCACATCCAATCGCTATTTTGTGTTTCTTCATTTGATTATCTTTAAGTTACAACTTATTTCGTTAAACCTATAAAGATTCCAGTATTTCGCGTGCCTTTTCAAAACCGGTACGTCCACTGTTGTATACCGGCACTTTAGTATTCTTTAGATGAGGTTCAAGAGCACTCATCGATACCTGAGCCAACACAATTGCTGAAACGGTTTCGGATAACTTTTCAATTTCTTTCACCAATATTTCATTGTGTTTTTCAACATCACCTGCAAGGATGGCCTTGAATGCCTCTGTACATAATATTGTTGTTACTTCTATTTCTTTACCGGCTTCACTGGCTGCCAGATTCAATAATCGCTCGGAAGCTGGAATAGTAGTTGGTACGGTTGCAATCAAACCTATTTTATTACCATGCTGAACTGCAAGGTCCATCATGGTTCTATCAATTTGCAACATCGGGGTATTAATCATGGGACGGGCATGCTCAACTGCCCGGTTAAAAGTAGAACAGGCAAGTATGATCAAATCGACTCCTTGTACTTCCAGGTTATGAGCATATTGTGCGAACTTAAAATAATTTTCTTTGGGGATTACTCCGGGTTCACAAGCAAAGTTTGTGTTTTGTATTGTATCGTCGACAAGATGTACAATCGTTACTTCGGGTAATATTTCATCAATAAATTTTTGTACAGATTTGCTGGATATCAGAGCAGCGTGGATAATACCAACTGTTTTACCGGTTAAATTCTTTTTCATAAGTTTTTTCCTGGTTAAATTCCTCTTATTTTTAATTTGTTTTGGAAAAGGTGCCGCAAGGGCTATCGTTTATTATTTTTTTATCACTTCAAATGTACTTTTCTGTCTGATATCTTCAGAAGAACTTCCAACCAATACTTCAAAAACTCCAGGTTCGACTAAGAATTTATGGGTCTTTTCATCATAAAAAGCCAACTTATCGCCCGGTACGGTAAGTGTCACAGTTTTTGTTTCACCTGCCTTCAGGCCAATTCTTTTAAATCCACGCAATTCTTTTGTAGGCCTTACGACACTGCATACCACATCATGAATATAAAGTTGAACAACTTCGTCTCCCTCTCTTTTTCCAATGTTTTGGACATCGACACTCACTGTAACTTTTCCATCTGCATTGATTTTCTTAGAGGAAATTTTCATGTTTGAGTATTTAAAATTGGTGTAACTCAAACCATGTCCAAATGGGAAAAGAGGCGCTCCCTTAATGTACATGTAGGTGAATCCTTTGGAGATATCATACTCATCCTGAGAAGGAACCTGTTGTTCTGAGGCATAAATGGTTAATGGCAACTTACCTCCTGGATTAACGTTTCCAAAGATTACGTCAGCAATTGCATTACCCCCTTCTTCTCCACCCCACCAGGCTTCTATCATAGCCGGTACATTTTCTTTTATCCATGGGGTAGCAAGTGGGCCGGCATTCATCTCGACAACGATTGTTTTTGGATTTGCAGCCATAACAGCTTCTACCAATTCCTCCTGGTTTCCGGGTAATGCAAGTGTCTTGCGATCACGTCCCTCTGCTTCAATGGCCAATGTGGTTCCTACATATAAAATTACAACGTCTGCCTTTTTGGCTATTTCAACTGCTTTTTTGAGTTCTTCCTCTTTAGTTAATGTAGGAGCTGCTGCATTTGCTCTTCGGGGTGGTGTAATTTCACCCCCCGCAGTATATAAAATCTCCGTTCCTTGTGCTGCACGATTCTTGATACCTTGTAATGGCGTTACCGGGTTATCCGGAACTCCACTATAACCTCCTGCAGTGAAGATATTTGCATGAGGGCCAATAACAGCAATTGTTTTAATCTTCTTTCGATCAAGAGGAAGGAAATTATTTTTATTCTTAAGCAGTACAATTGACTTTTGGGCTACCTGAAGTGCTAATTTCCGATGTTCGGGACTACAAATTATACTGAATGGGATCTTACTGTAGGGCACCATCTCTGCCGGATCGAACTCTCCCAAACGAAAACGGTCACGCATAACACGATAAACGGCATCATCAAGACGTTCCATTGGAAGGATTCCCATTTGCACTGCTTTGGGAATGTACTGAGTGAATTCTGCATCTGAGAAGTCGCAACCTGCAATAAGTGATTTGGCAACAGCATCTTCATAGGTCATTTTTCCCGCTTCATGTCCCTCAACCATAGACTTTACTCCGCCAAGATCAGAAACGACAAAACCTTGAAAGCCCCATTGATTCTTGAGGATATCTGTTAACATATATTTGCTGATATTATTGGGAACTCCATTGATTGCATTGTATGAAGCCATGACTGACTGTGCCTGGGCTTCAATAATACAATCGCGGAAATGTGGTAACCAGTATTCAAAAAGCATCCGTTCACTTACAACTGCATTCAATTTTTGTCTGTCAGTTTCGACATTATTAACGGCATAATGCTTTAAAGTTGCAACAAGTTTCAGATATTTCGGATCTGTACCCTGCAAACCTTTTACAAATGCAACACCCATCCTGCCGGTCAGGTAAGGATCTTCGCTGTATATTTCGTTGATTCGACCCCAATAAGGGTTTCGACTAACATTTATTACCGGGGATCGATAAATCAGTCCTTTCTTTTCTCCTTCAAATTTTGGATCATTGTGCCACCCGTTATAGATTGCACGCGCTTCATCAGAGATGACATCGGCCATAGTATTGATCAGAACAGGATCCCAGGTTGCACCCATTGCTGTTGGAATGGGAAACATAGTTGTGGGTTTGTTCCACCATACACCATGCAGACATTGGTTCCATTTATCAGACAAAATGTTTAACCTTATCAGATCAGGAGCCTTATGATTGAGCAGCACTGCTTTCTCTTCAACTGAAAGTCGTGAAATAAGATCCCGTACCCGTTTCTCAAGGGGTTGTTGAGGATTAAGATAAAGTGGTTTTTCGGTAGTTTGTGCAAATAAACTGCAACCACATATAATCATCCCGAAAAATAAAGTGATACTCCTGATTTTAATGAATGTAGTAATTAATCGTTTTTTCATAAAATTACTGGGTTTATAAAATTCATTGATATGATCAATTATACTGTTAAATAAATACTTAACAGGGTTAAACAAATATGTCGAGATACATTACCTTTTCTGAAGTAGGAGTAACCTGATGTGCCTTAAGTGCATTAAAATACATGCTATCCCCTTTCTCCAACAGATATTCAATATCTCCAATTGCAAATTTCATTTCGCCTTCAAGTACAAAAATAAATTCCTCTCCCTCGTGTGATAAATGATGTTCTTTGACCTCACCTTTTCGGGCAGTAAAGAGATAAGGTTGCATTTTCTTTTCCTTGAAACCCATGGCATAGGGAAAAATATAGTACCCTCTTTCTGTTTTAATTGCATTTTTATCTGCATTTTCTACATTTATTACAACTTCCAAACTTTCATTGTTTTCTTTTAATAAATGTGATACTGTAGTTCCCAGAGCTTTGGCAATCTTTGTAAGTGTGGCAATGGAGGGAAAAACCTTGTCTGTTTCAATCTTCGAGACCATGCTTTTAGATAAACCACAGATATTAGCAATTTCCTGTATTGTACGCTTTTGGCTTAATCGCAATGACCTTAATGTTAATCCTAATTCTATTTTTGACATAATCGTTATTCAATCGAGTTTACTTGCATTCAACAATGTTGAATGCAATGTTAAATGATTATTTTGAATTATTTGATAAAAATTCAATATTTTTTTGACCCAAGTGAAAATCAGAAAAAAGGCTCATATTGTAAACCTTTATTTTAAGCGAAAGATAAATCATAAAGGGTTTAAGGTCTGATATTAATTAATTATTATCTGACATTTTTTATCATTAAACCTAAACGATATGTTTTTATTTATATCTTTATCCGTGATAGTTCGCGGGTAAGTAAAGCAGTTCAAAACCTAAACCATCATATAAAAAGCAACATCAGAAATCATAAATACAACCATAAACTGATAAACATGAAAATGAGATTTTTAAAACATCTTGGACTTGGCACCCTTTTGGCTATAACCATGACCATCACTGTCAATGCACAACAGGGAAACAAAGAGAAGGCAGTTGTAGGGAAATTTCAACCTACTGATGAGTCGTTCAAACAGTATCAATATCCTGAATGGTTTCGTGATGCTAAATTTGGAATTTGGGCGCATTGGGGTCCTCAGGCTGTTCCAAGACAAGGTGACTGGTATGCCAAACAGATGTATCAGGAAGGCAGCGCTGATTATAAATACCACCTTGCGCATTACGGCCATCCTTCTAAGTTTGGGTATAAGGACATCATCCCTCTGTGGAAAGCAGAAAGGTGGGATCCGGAACAACTAATGAAACTTTATAAAAAAGTTGGAGCCAAATACTTTGTAAGTATGGCGACACATCATGATGATTTTTTTCTTTGGAATTCTAAGATTCACAAATGGAATGCGGTAAATATGGGACCTAAAAAAGATGTGGTCGGTCTTTGGCAGAAAGCCGCAAAAAAAGAAGGACTTCGATTTGGTGTATCGGAACATTTAGGTGCCAGCTACACCTGGTTTCAGTCAGCACATGGGGCTGACAAAAATGGTCCAATGGCGGGTGTCCCATATGATGGCGTCAACCCTGAATTTGAAGACTTGTATCATCCCAAAACAGCTCCTGATGATAACGCCTGGTTAACCACTAATCCTGAAAATCAAAAGAACTGGTTGGCCTGTATCAACGAACTTGTTGACATGTATCATCCCGATCTCCTCTATTCAGACAGTGAATTGCCTTTTGGTGATGTTGGTAAAACAATGTTGGCTCATTATTATAATTCTGATATGGCCAATAACGGTGGGAAACTTAATGCCGTTTACACTGCGAAAACCCGACCTTCGAATGGTAAATGGGTTCAGGACATTGAACGTGGAGTTATGGATTCTATAAGTCCTTACCCTTGGCAAACAGACACTTCAATTGGAGACTGGTTTTATCGTACCGGTCAGAAATACAGAACCGGAACAGAGGTAATCCAAATGTTAGTGGACATTGTCAGCAAAAACGGGAACCTATTGATTAACGTTGTCCAAACTCCTGAAGGAGATCTTGAACCTGACGTTATGACAATTTTAGATGACATTGCTAAATGGACCCCTGCTAATGGGGTTGGCATTTATGGATCGCGTCCCTGGAAAGTATATGGTGAAGGACCTACAACTGTTGCAAAACAAGCAAAAGGACGTTTTGGCGGATTAAGTGATACGCGTACATTCAGTTCAACCGATATTCGTTACACTACAAAAGACGGCAATCTTTATGCTTATTGTATGAGTAAACCAACCGGCGACATTAATCTTACTTCACTAGGAAAAAACTCAAAACTCAATGATAAAGCAATAGTCTCTGTTAAAATGCTGGGGAGTAATGAGAAAATAGTATGGAAACAACAGGATGATGCGCTTGTGATTAGTAAACCTGCAAATTTACCTGAATGGACGGTTATTGGCTTTTTTATAACGTTAAAAAAGTGAAGGTTGTTTTAATCTTCAAAAGTTGGATCTTTAACTGCTTTTTTAGATAAAGAAATGGCCTTGGTGATCACCCTTAAATTTGCACACATCATTTAGGGTGATTACTTTTGACATTAATAAAGGGTGGTCGTTAGGATCACCCTTTTTATTTTGAATGAAGTTTTTTATTACTCAACAACTAGTCGTCTTCTTTCCCGCACTGTTCTGATCAAACTATAGGTATATATAGCCAGACCTATCCAAACCAGGCAGAAACTGATCAGATAGGACGGAGAGAAGACTTCATTATATACAAAAAGACCAATCATTAACTGGATTGTGGGTGAAATATATTGAACAAAGCCAAGCGTTGAGAGGGGAATCCGGGTTGCAGCCATTCCAAACATAAACAAGGGTATTGCCGTAATCAGACCACCCAGTATAAGCAGGAAATCAACCATATGAGAATGATGCAGAAACACACCTGTCTGGTTTTGATCTACATGCCATAAATACCATAATGCAAAAGGAGCCAATATCATTGTTTCGATCAGTAAACCGGGCATCGATTCGAGATTGATTTTCTTGCGTAAAAAACCATAGAATGAAAAGGATAATGCCAATGTTAAAGAAATCCAGGGAATACGTCCAATATGAACAGTCAACCAAACTACACCGGCTAAGGCAAATAATACTGCAACAGTTTGAAGCCGTGACAGGCGTTCTTTTAAGAACAACATCCCCAGAATTACACTGATGAGGGGATTAATATAATAACCCAGGCTCGATTCAACAATATGATCGTGATTAACCGCATAAATATATACGCCCCAGTTTAATCCAATCAGAAAACCGGTAATAACCAGCATGCCAATAATCTTAGGTTGTTTAAGATAAGACAGTAGGGCGGTCTTTCGCATAATCAGAATCGTGATAGCCAAAAAAACCAATGACCAAATAACACGATGAGCCAGTATCTGCTCAGAAGGCACCACAATCAACATTTTCCAGTAAAGAGGAAATACCCCCCATGCCGAATAACTGAATATCGCGTAGAGCAACCCTTTGATATAATTTTCTTTATTATGAATCATTCAGATTATGTTCAGATTAGGAGACGAAGATACGGTTGATTTTGGAATCAACCAATTATTATACAGGACTTTTAAGTATATAAATCCGCTGCTAATAAGTAACCTTTCAAAACTTCCGGTCACGATACAGACAATGTGATAATTCACAGATGCGACAAGAATACGGTTTTTGTTTAACATTAGCACCAATACCTATCAACCCACTGACTGACTTTGTAGGTTGCATCAAACATGAGTCCGACAGCGTGATGTTACAATATCCGGAGGGAAGTAAACTAAAAAGTTCCTTTTGTTCCTTCAGATGCCATCCACAATAACCTGGACTGTATCTGTTTGTGATCGACATCCCTCTTTCCTGCATCTTGTTTTTCAAAGAATCCTGCATCCGGTCAACAGCTGCTTCTACAGTAACAGAGCCTATAACATCTGCAATATATCCTTCAACAGATTTCCCTTCTCCAAAAAGATGATGAATAAGGTAATCAATTTTAGCGCCTGCAGTACAAACAAAAAGCGCACCCTTGTCAGCTTGTTTTAAATAATTGAATATCAGTTTACCAGGATGCACACATATCCCTTCGATTTGGAATGAAGTGGTTTCAACTTCTGACGTGAAATCATCAAATACAGCAATTCCACCCTCAATGTCTGCCAACGACCCAATCTTCTCCAGTATTTCCAGTGTCAAATCAACAAAATGTTCTGGAGAATCAACTTCATACCCCATCGTGCGAAGGATAATTCCTGCATCGATATTTAATTCTTTGAAATCGAATCTATAATCTAAGAGTTCCATCAGGTTCAGGATCAGGCAACCAATTTCTCCAGATACACAACAGCACCTTGTGGATCACGAGCATAAAAATCAGCGCCGATTGATTGGCTGTAATCTAAAGACAGCGGTGCGCCACCAACCATTACTTTTGTTTCCGGTGATTGTTGTTTAATGGCTTTTACGATAGTTTCCATGTGGGTCATGGTAGTAGTTAATAAAGCCGAAAGTCCAACCACGCAACCAGGGTATTTAGCGACTTCCTGCAAGAAACGTTCAGTCTTGACATCAGCGCCCAGGTCTATCACTTCCCATCCGGCGCCTTCAATCATCATTCCGACAAGGTTTTTCCCAATATCATGTAAATCACCAAAAACAGTGCCGATGATAAAAGTGCCTTTCCGTTGCACATCTCCTGAAACGAAAAAAGGCTTAAGATGTTTCATAGATTCGCTCATAGCTTTAGCAGCCATCAACATCTCTGGAATAAATATTTTATTCTGGCTGAATTTAACACCAACATTGGTCATTGCAGGTATCAACGCATCCAGTATTTCACCAGGCAAAACACCTTCATCCAAAGCCAGACGGGTATACTCATCTGCACCATCCTGTCCACGCATAGAAGGAGGATAAGGAGAGTTTTTATTTATTTTACCAAATTCCACACACTGCGAAAGTAGTTCAATGGTTGTACTCATATTATTCTATATAACAAAATTCAATATCTTAATTATTCATTATCAATCGGATATAACTAAACAAAAGTTGATCGACTGTAAAATATACATGTTTAGTAAATTGATTGCGAAGTTAGAAAATCTTACCAAATAGTAATGATAATGTTTGCGAAAGAAACGTATTTTTACACCAGATTTCAAAACCTTCAATCAGTTACCAATCAATCATATTCGCAAATGAAAAAAATTACAGAAAGAATCAAGGCAAATGAAGTTCTGATTTCAGATGGCGCCTGGGGTACTTTTTTACAACAAAAAGGTCTTCGACCAGGAGAATGTCCTGAATTATGGAATATTACGCATCGGGAGGAAGTATTATCTATTGCCCAAAATTATGTGAATGCAGGCTCTAATATGATTGAAACAAATAGTTTTGGTGGAAGCAGATTCAAACTCGAACATTTTGGATTGGGTGATCAAGTCTTTAAAATCAATAAGGCAGCAGCAGAAATATCCAGAGAGGCAGCAGGTAATGATATTTACGTTCTGGGATCCATAGGCCCAACCGGTAAACTCTTAATTATGGAGGAGGTCACTACAGATGAGTTGACACACGCTTTCAGGGAACAGGCAGTTGGACTTGAAGAAGGTGGAGCAAATGCCATTATCATTGAAACATTTACTGACCTGGAAGAAGCCAAATGTGCTATCAGAGCTGCAAAGGAAAACACATCGCTTGAAGTGATCTGTACAATGACATTTGATAAAACTATTGATGGCGAATACCGTTCGATGATGGGTGTGAGTCCAAGTGATATGACCATTGAATTAACAGAGGCGGGAGCCGATATCATAGGGGCCAATTGCGGAAACGGCATGGAAGGAATGATTGCCATCACTAAAGAAATCAGATCTGTTAATAAAGATATTCCAATTTTAATCCATGCTAATGCAGGAGCTCCAATCTTTAAAAACGGAGTGACCACATTTCCGGAAACGCCTGAATTCATGGCCGGACTTATTCAAGAACTCATTTTTAGTGGTGCAAATATAATAGGAGGTTGTTGTGGAACAACTCCAGAACACATTAAACAAATGGCGACTGCCGCTAAATCTTAATCTTCCTTTTTACTGTATTGCCAGAATTTCGATGAATAAAAATCTGAATGTACTCAAAAACAATCCGACTCTTGTCAAGCTGAAAGAATGTGTACTCGCTGCATTACCCAAAGGAATGAAGACGGCATGGTGGCTGATTAAAATCACTATACCGGTTTCATTGGGTGTTCTTCTGCTTGATTATTATGGGATCCTCGACTTTATAGCAATCTACACCGAACCCGTCTTTAAGCACATGGGCCTTCCGGGAGTTTCAGCCATAGTACTTATCACCAGTATATTTACGAACGTTTATTCTGTTGTTGCAGTGTTGACAACCCTCAACCTCCCAATGCGCGAGGGCATGATAATAGCCATCATGTGTCTGGTTTCGCATGGATTTATCATCGAAACAGCTGTTTTAAAAAAGACCGGTTCATCTGTTGTCAGGATGCTTTTATTGCGTTTAACATGTAGTTTTGTGATAGGTTGGGCGATGAATTTAATATTGCCGGGCACAGCAGCAACTGAATTAGTATCCGGTAGTCGCAATCATGGGGAACTTTCAGCAGTGCTTTTAAATTGGGTTACATCTATCACGGGAACCATCATCAAGATCATCATCCTGGTAAATTTATTACTCATCTTTCAGAAGATCCTCGAAGCATTTGGACTGATCCGTTTATTGGAGCGTCCACTGTCACCTTTACTCAAGCTTATGGGATTACCCGAAAAGACAACACTTTCATGGATTGTTGCAAATCTGATCGGGCTGGCATATGGATCTGCCATCATGATCAGTCTTGTTGAAGAAGGTAAACTCAGTAAACAAGATGCGGATCTGCTTAATCATCATATTGCAATATCTCATTCAGAGCTCGAAGATCCATTGCTTTTTCTTACGCTTGGTTATGCCATATTCTGGTTGATGTGGCCCAGGATTGTGCTTGCCATCATTGTAGTATGGCTTAGAAAAGCCGAACTCTATTACAGATCAGTTTTAAGAGCCAGGAAAATGATAACCTCTTAATAAAAGACAGGAATACCCTATTTTATAAATGATTTCAGCAATCTGATCTCTTCTGCCCAGAGCTCCTCATTAGGAGTTTCTAAAATCAATGGCATATTATCGAACCTGGGATCATTCATGATACGTTTAAAAGGAGCGATCCCCAGAAAGCCAAGATTCAGATTATCGTGTCTGTCCACCCGTGATCCAAACTCTTTCTTTGAATCATTCAAATGCATCCCCATGAGATACTTTAACCCCACGATCTCTTCAAACATCTTAAAAGATGCTTCAAATCCTTCGGGAGATAACAGGTCGTATCCGGAAGTAAACGCATGACACGTATCTATGCAAACCCCTACCCTGCTCTTATCTTCAACATGATCGATCATGAACTTCAGGTGTTCAAACTTGTATCCCATGTTCGTCCCCTGCCCCGCAGTATTTTCAATGACTGCAGTAACTCCATGCGTCTTATCCAGGACAAAATTGATAGATTCAGCAATATTGATCAGACAGGTTTCTTCATCGATCTGTCCAAGGTGACTTCCGGGATGGAAATTTAAACGATCGAGGCCCAGTTGTTCACACCTTGTCATCTCATCAAGGAATGCTTCTCGTGATTTCTCAAGATTCTCCTTTTCGGGATGTCCCAGATTGATCAGGTAACTATCATGAGGAAGGACTTGAAAAGGTTTATACCCAAATTTTTCGCAGTTCTCCTTAAATTTTGCAATATTATCATTGGTCAAAGGGGCTGATTTCCACTGTCTTTGATTCTTTGTGAACAATGCAAACGCCGTTGCACCGATGGCATGTGCATTTACCGGGGCATTTTCAACACCACCTGCAGCACTAACATGAGCTCCTATATATTTCATAGTCGTAAACTTTTAACAAAACTAACAATAAAGCAGGTCTTTTGTCGCTTGCAAGTTTACATTTTCTCCGGGACTTCCACTCCCAGTAATTTCATGCCATTTTTGATCACACTTGCGGTGAAGAAAGACAAATCCAGTCTGAACTGTCGGATGGCTATATTTTCTTCGCGCATGATATGATGATCATGATAGAACTGGTTGTATTCTTTTGCCAGTTCAAATAAATAATTGGCCACTAAAGCCGGACTAAAATTCTTTCCGGCTTCTTCAACAGCTCCCGGAAAGTCATGCAGTAAACGAACCAGATCTTTTTCTTTCTCACCAAGCATTTCAACCATATATGTGGGGTTGGAACTCACAAATATATTGCGCTCTGCAGCTTTGCGAACAATAGAACAAATCCGTGCATGCGTATATTGAATAAACGGACCTGTATTACCGTTAAAATCTATCGACTCTTCAGGATTAAAGAGCATGGTCTTCTTGGGATCCACTTTCAAAATATAATATTTAAGAGCTCCCATTCCAATATTATAATATAAACGAGCTGCTTCCTCACCTTCAAAATCATCCAACTTACCCAGCTGTTCTGTCATTTCACGGGCAGTCTGGATCATTCCTTCAATCAGATCATCGGCATCAACAACCGTTCCCTCGCGACTCTTCATTTTGCCATTAGGTAATTCAACCATACCATATGAGAGATGGTAAATGCCTTCTGCCCAACTGTAACCCATCTTTTTCAGTATCAGTCGCAATACATTAAAGTGATAATCCTGCTCATTTCCCACAACATAAACCATCTTGTTGGGTTTGAACTCCTGGTAACGCATCTGTGCAGTACCCAAATCCTGAGTCATATAAACCGAAGTACCATCAGACCGCAATAACAGCTTTTCATCTAATCCGTCACCGGTCAGGTCACACCAGACCGAGCCATCCTCTTTTTTGAATAAAACACCGTTATCTACACCCTGCTGCACAATATCTTTTCCAAGAAGATAGGTTTCCGATTCATGATAGATCTTGTCGAACGTTACACCCATACTTTTGTAGGTCTCGTCGAAACCTGCATAAGCCCAACTATTCATGGTCTTCCAAAGTTTGATGGTCGCTTCATCACCCTGCTCCCACATCCGTAACATTTCCTGTGTTTCCAACATCAATGGAGCAGTCTTTTCGGCTTCTTCTTTTTTGTAGCCCGTTTCAACAAGTTGCGCAACCTCTTCTTTATAATATTTATCGAACAGCACATAGTATTTGCCAATCAAATGGTCCCCCTTGAGTCCTGAAGAAGCCGGTGTTTCTCCATTTCCCCACTTCATCCAGGCTAACATTGATTTGCAGATATGAACCCCGCGGTCATTCACCAGGTTAACCATCACAACCTTTTTGCCGGTTGCTTTCAGAATCTGAGCTACTGAAAAGCCAAGCAGGTTATTGCGGACATGTCCAAGGTGAAGGGGCTTATTGGTATTGGGTGAAGAATATTCCACTACGATGGTCTCACCCGAGTTGCTTTCTGCAAAACCATAATTTGGTTTACTGAATTCCTGACTAAAGAATGACAGCCATTCACTGCTGCGGACTATGATATTCAGAAAACCCTGTATCACATTGAACGACTCAACAGTCGAATATCTCGAGAGAAGAGCTTCTCCAACTTCAGTAGCACATTGTGCAGGAGATTTTCGGGCAGCTTTCACAAAAGGAAAAACCACAACGGTATAATCACCTGTAAATTCTTTACGGGTTTTCTGCAGAGAGATGTCTGCTGTAGTCAGTGTCAGGTTATAAAGTTCGTTTACAGTCGCTACAACCTGTTCAGCAAGAATAGTATTAATCATTTTTTATCATTTGAATTCGGGTTGCAAAGTTACATGTTTTCACCTTTTCTTTTCTTTCCCTGTTCGCATAATACAAATATGCACGTTGTTAACCGATTGTTAATAATTTATCTCTACTGTTTGATTGACCGAAAAGCTTAAACACCTATCTTTGCAACCAATTTATCACTCACTCAATCCTAATAAATTACCCTTAATTCATTCGTATGAAACAAAACGTAGTGATTATCGGGGCTGCTGGCAGAGATTTCCACAACTTCAACACTTTTTTCCGTGGAAAGGCCGAATACAACGTAGTTGCTTTTACGGCTGCGCAAATCCCCGACATTGATGGTCGAGCTTACCCGAATGAACTGGCCGGGCAAGATCTTTACCCCAATGGCATTCCCATTGTTGCTGAACAAGATCTTGTTCATCTTATTAAAACCAAAAATATTGATGTCTGTGTTTTCTCTTACAGTGATGTTCCTTACAAACGCGTAATGAACGTCAGTGCTAAGGTAAATGCTGCCGGAGCCAACTTTATGTTGTTGGGACCCAAAGACACCATGATCAAAAGCACAAAGCCATTAATTGCGATTGGTGCTACCCGAACAGGATGTGGAAAGAGTCAAACTTCCCGTCGTGTTGTTGAGTTGCTGATGGCTAAAGGCCTCAAGGTTGTGGTGATTCGTCATCCAATGCCTTATGGAGATCTCAATGCTCAGAAGGTTCAGCGTTTTGCTACCGTCGAAGACCTTGCAAAACACAAGTGCACTATTGAAGAAATGGAAGAATATGAACCACATGTTGTACGCGGTAACGTAATTTACGCCGGTGTAGACTATGAAGCAATTCTCCGTGCTGCTGAGAAAGATCCCAGTGGTTGCGATGTTGTTCTATGGGATGGTGGTAACAATGACTTCCCCTTCTACAAACCTGATCTGATGATTGGCGTTGCCGATCCTTTGCGTCCGGGTGCAGAAGTTTCCTATTATCCCGGAGAAGTAGTAGCACGTATTTCAGACGTTCTTGTTATCAACAAAATCGATTCTGCCTCACTGGACAACATCAATACGGTACGTGAAAATCTGGCCTGTATAAATCCCACTGCAATCGTTGTTGATTGTGCCTCACCGGTAACAGTTGATAAGCCCGAATTGATTCGTGGCAAACGGGTGCTTGTTGTTGAAGATGGCCCGACGCTTACACATGGTGAGATGAAGATTGGAGCAGGTGTAGTAGCGGCCAGAAAATTTGGTGCTGCCGAACTGGTCGATCCCCGTCCATTCACTGTTGGCAAGCTGAGCGAGACTTTCCGTCTCTATCCAAACATCGGTACTTTGCTACCGGCAATGGGATATGGTGACGAACAGGTAAAAGATTTAGAGACTACCATCAACAATACACCCTGTGATGTTGTTGTTATAGCCACGCCGATTGATCTGAACCGAATTGTTAAGATTAACAAACCTACGGTTAAAGTCAGTTATGATTTGCAGGAAATTGGTTCCCCGAATTTACAGGGAATCATTGACGATTTCGTTCAAAAACATAAGCTGAAATAACTATTTTTAAAAAGGCGGCTTTTATAGTCGCCTTTTTTATGATTTTTTTCTTTACCAACGAGTGAATAACAAAGACTGACCTGAACTTAACATTCTCATTATACTAACACAATTACTTTTACAAGAAAACACATTAAATTTAGGATTGAATAACTGAGTTAAAAATTGATGATGCAATTTAAGAAAGCAAAACTAGTCTTTGAAGACGGAACTATCATGGAAGGCAATTCGTTTGGGTACGAAGGGTCCGTTTCGGGAGAAGTGGTTTTTAACACTGCCATGACCGGCTACCCCGAAAGTCTGACAGATCCTTCATACGAAGGACAGATTCTGGTTCTCACCTACCCGCTGGTAGGAAATTATGGTGTTCCTGATACCGCATTGGAACAGGACCATCTTTTAAAGTATTTTGAATCCGAAAAGATTCATGTTACGGGTCTGGCTATCGCACAATATTCTTTGAATTTCAATCACTGGAATGCATCAAAGAGTTTGGGTGACTGGCTGATTGAGCACAAGGTACCCGGTATCTTTGGACTCGACACCCGTGCCATCACAAAGAAAATTAGAGAAAAAGGCACTTTATTGGGCAAGATTATTGTCAACGATGAGGATGTCCCCTTCTACAATCCTGACCTGGATAACTTGGTTGCTCAGGTTAGTATCAAAGAACGCGTTGAGTATGGCACTGGTAAATACCGCATCCTGCTTGTCGATTGCGGAGTGAAGTTCAACATCATCCGTTATCTGATTAAGGATGGTGATACCACCGTTATCCGTGTTCCCTGGGATTACGATTACAGCAAGGAAGATTTCGACGGTCTGTTTATCTCAAATGGACCCGGTGACCCTAAGCGTTGCGAGATCACTATCGAAAACATCAGGAAAGAGCTTTTGGGTGACCGACCTATTTTTGGCATCTGCCTCGGTCATCAGTTGATGTCGCTGGCTTCAGGTGCCGACACCTATAAACTCAAATTTGGTCATCGCAGTCACAATCAGCCTGTGCTGAAATGCGGAACCAAGAAAGCCTATATCACTTCTCAGAATCATGGCTTTGCAGTTGACAATAAATGCCTTACTCCCGGCTGGGAAGAAAATTTTGTTAACCTTAACGACGGCACCAGCGAAGGCATCCGACATATAACCAAACCTTTCTTCTCAACACAGTTTCATCCTGAAGCTTCGAGCGGACCTACAGACACGGCCTTTCTATTTGATGAATTTTTAACTCTGGTAAAGCAATGGAAAGACAGATAAAAAAAGTATTGATTTTAGGATCAGGCGCCCTTAAGATTGGTGAGGCCGGAGAGTTCGACTACTCAGGCTCCCAGGCGCTCAAAGCCCTTCGCGAAGAAGGCATTTTTACAGTATTGATCAATCCCAATATTGCAACCGTTCAGACTTCAGAAAATATCGCCGATAAGATTTACTTCCTGCCGGTGACTCCCTATTTTGTTGAAGAGGTGATCAAAAAAGAAAAACCCGATGGGGTGCTGCTTTCCTTTGGTGGTCAGACAGCCCTCAACTGCGGTATTGCTTTATACAAAGGCGGAATTTTTGAAAAGAATAACGTCAGGGTTCTTGGAACACCTGTTCAGGCAATCATTGATACCGAGGACCGCGAAATATTTGTTGGCAAACTTGGCGAGATCAATGTCAGCACACCCCGCAGTATTGCTTGTACTACTATCACAGAAGCTATCGATGCTGCCGGAGTATTAGGTTATCCCATCATTGTCCGGGCTGCTTATACATTAGGTGGTCAAGGTTCAGGGTTTTGTAAAACCGATAAGGAACTCGAAGTTCTTGGAAGTAAAGCGTTCTCCTATTCAAACCAAATCCTGGTTGAGGAATCTTTAAAAGGATGGAAAGAAGTTGAATACGAAGTAGTTCGCGACTGTTATGATAACTGTATAACGGTATGTAACATGGAGAATTTCGACCCACTGGGAATTCATACCGGTGAGAGCATCGTTGTCGCTCCTTCACAAACATTGACCAATGCAGAATACCACAAACTGCGCAGAATATCTATCGAGATCGTTCGTCATGTAGGCATCATTGGAGAATGCAATGTCCAGTTTGCCCTCGACCCCTTCTCTGAAGATTACCGCGTCATAGAAGTTAATGCCCGTTTATCCCGTTCTTCAGCTTTAGCATCCAAAGCCACCGGTTATCCCCTGGCACTCGTTGCAGCCCGTTTAGGTCTTGGATATGGTCTTCACGAAATCCGTAACGAAATCACCAAAGAGACTTCAGCATTCTTTGAACCCGCTCTCGACTATGTGGTCTGCAAGCTTCCACGCTGGGACCTCAACAAGTTTATCGGTGTAGACCGTGAAATTGGTTCAAGCATGAAGTCGGTCGGAGAGGTAATGGCGATAGGCCGTACTTTTGAAGAAGCCATTCAGAAAGGTTTACGCATGATTGGACTCGGCATGCATGGTTTCATCGGCAACAAAGACATCGAGTTTGAAGACGTCTCACATGAACTGAATCACCCCACCGATATCCGCATCTTCGCAATTGCAAAAGCTTTCAACGATGGTTGGTCCATAGAACAGATTTATGAACAGACCAAGATCGATCGCTGGTTTCTTCACCGCCTCAGAAATATCTTTGATTTTGGTGAAGAAGTATCGGGCTATAATCAGTTCGAACAGATTCCTGACGAGCTCTTGCTCAATGTCAAGAAACTCGGCTTTTCCGATTATCAACTCTCACGTCTGGTTCTGAAAGCCAACATGAAGGGCGAAGCATCCATTCTTAGCCTTCGCAACTACCGGAAATCCAAAGGTATCAGACCCTATGTAAAACAGATAGACACCCTGGCTGCTGAATATCCTGCCCAGACCAACTATCTGTATTTGACCTATAATGCGATTGAAGACGACGTAAAATATGTCGGCGATCGTAAATCTGTCATTGTTCTTGGTTCTGGCGCTTATCGCATCGGAAGTTCTGTGGAGTTTGACTGGTGCGGTGTTAATGCTTTGAATGCCATCCGAAAAGAAGGACTGAGGGCCATCATGATCAATTATAATCCCGAAACAGTGAGTACGGATTATGATGTTTGCGACCGGCTCTATTTCGACGAATTATCCTTCGAACGCGTGTTGGATATCATCGACCTTGAAAATCCAAAGGGAGTCATCATCTCAACAGGTGGTCAGATTCCAAACAACCTGGCCATGCGCCTTTATAAACAGGAAGTACATATTCTGGGTACTTCTGCCCTCTCTATCGACCGTGCCGAAGACAGGCATAAGTTCTCTCAGATGCTGGATGATCTTAAGATCGACCAACCCGAATGGAGAGAACTGATCACCATCGATGAAATCTATGGTTTCGCTGAACAGGTCGGTTATCCCCTTTTAGTGCGCCCATCCTACGTGCTTGCCGGAGCTGCCATGAATATTGTATCAAACAGCGATGAGCTTTCTGCTTTTCTGGAACTGGCTGCCCTGGTTTCAAAAGATTACCCGGTTGTCGTTTCCAAGTTCATTGAAAATGCAAAAGAGGTTGAAGTCGATGCCGTGGCTAAAGATGGTGAGATCATCATTTATGCCATTTCCGAACATGTTGAATTTGCAGGAGTTCACTCAGGCGATGCAACAATCGTATTCCCTCCCCAGAATCTGTATGTAGAAACAGTAAGAAGGATCAAGCGGGTCAGTTCGAAGATTGCAAAAGAATTAAATATCAGCGGCCCTTTTAATATCCAGTTCCTTGCCCGCGGCAATGACATCAAGGTGATCGAATGCAACCTGCGCGCATCCCGTTCATTTCCTTTTGTATCCAAAATCCTGAAGACCAATCTCATCGAGATTGCCACCCGCATCATGTTGGATCTGCCTGTCAGCAAACCCAACAAGTCGATCTTCGACCTTGATTATATCGGCGTTAAGGCTTCACAGTTCTCCTTCTCCCGTTTGCACATGGCCGACCCCGTTCTCGGTGTTGACATGGTTTCGACTGGCGAGGTAGGTTGCATCGGTGAAGACTATTACGAAGCCATTCTCAAAGCCATGCTCAGCGTGGGATACAAGATTCCCGAAAAAGGAATCCTGATCTCTTCAGGACCTACCCGTTCCAAGATCGAACTCATCGAAAGTGCGAAAGACTTGGTTAAAATGGGTTATCATCTCTATGCAACCAAAGGCACCCATCTCTTCTTTGAAGACAATGATGTCCCGACGACCATGTTGCATTGGCCTGATGGTGAAGAAGAACCCAATGTATTGACTTACCTCAAAAAGAAGAAGATCGACCTGGTTATCAATATCCCGAAGAATCTTTCAAAGAAGGAGTTGGACAATGACTATACCATCCGTCGTCTGGCCGTCGATCTCAATATTCCGCTTATCACGAATGCCAGGTTAGCCTCGGCTTTCATCACGGCATTTAATAAATATAAACTCCCCGACTTGATGATAAAAAGCTGGGACGAATATTAAATCATTTCAAGAGAATAGTGAACAGATCACTATTCTCTTTTTTTTATGCATCGAAAACAACATAAGTCATAAGTAATGAAAAATAAGAGCCTTGTTTCAATCAGTGACTTCACAAAAGAAGAACAGCTCAGGATACTCGACCTGGCTGAGAGTTTTGAAAAGCAACCCCGTCAGAAAATCCTGGATGGTTATGTAGTCGCCACTCTCTTCTTTGAACCATCAACCAGAACCCGACTGAGTTTCGAGAGCGCCACAAGCCGACTTGGGGCAAAAGTAATCGGATTCAGTGATGCCTCTTCATCCAGCGTGATAAAGGGTGAGACATTGAAAGACACCATTTTAATGGTAGGTGGCTATGCTGATGTCATCGTAATGCGCCACCCCAGGGAAGGAGCAGCACGTTATGCATCCGAAGTGTCTAAAGTACCGATCATCAATGCAGGTGATGGCGCCAACCAACACCCATCACAATGTCTGCTTGATCTTTATTCCATCCGGAAGACACAGGGAACACTTGACAATCTGAATGTTGCTTTCGTGGGTGACCTGAAATACGGACGCACAGTTCATTCGCTAACTATGGCTTTGTCACAGTTCAATACTACTTTTCATCTTGTTTCTCCTGAACCGCTCAAACTACCCAGTTCAGTGAAACAACATATCAAGGACAACAACCTTGAATATCATCAATATACCGATCTGGAAGAAGTAATCCCGAAAGTGGATATTCTTTATATGACCCGTGTACAGCGTGAACGTTTTTCAGACCCTATGGAATATGAAAAAGTCAAGGACTCCTGCTTACTGTCTAAATCACTCATGGCCGGTTGCAAACCAAATATGAAGATCCTTCATCCTCTACCCCGCGTGAATGAGATCAATACCGATGTTGACGATATGCCACAGGCCTATTACTTTCAACAGGCACAAAACGGTGTCTACGTCCGCCAGGCCATTTTATCATCAATCCTCGGAGTGATGTAAACTGAATATGGCCACTCGCTGGCCGGATTTAAAAATAATGTAGGGCCGCCCTTGTGGTCGCCCAAATAAAACAAAAATCAAAGCCATGGAAAAAGTATCAAGAGAACTAAAAGTATCGGCCCTTGAAAATGGAACGGTAATCGATCATATCCCCTCTAATCGTGTATTCCAGGTCATCAAACTTCTGGATCTGTCTTCAGTAAAAGACGAAATCTTTGTTGGAATCAATCTCCAGAGTGAGAAACTCAAAGATGGCAAAGGAATCGTAAAAGTCAGTAACCGCTATTTTGAAGATTGGGAGATCGACAAAATATCACTGGTAGCCCCCACAGCCACCTTGATTGAAATCAAGAACTACGAAGTACTGGTAAAACGCAAATTCGCTATCCCCGATAAGATCCAGTCTTTTGTAAAATGCTTCAACCCCAACTGCATTACCAATCATCAACCGATCGAAACCAGCTTCACCGTAATCGACAAAGAAGATCTTAAACTGCAATGTCATTATTGTGAGAAGATTACAGCCAAGAATAATATGGTTTTCCTGTAAGAAAAACATCTGGAATAGTTCACTTAAAATCACTCCAGCACTTTATTATATCCCCGAGAGATCCTTCTGATAAGACTTAGGGATAAAGGGTAGATGAAGGGTGGATGAAGTGTAGATAAAGTGTGTATTTCTCGCACCCGTTTCGCTATAGTCTCGCTGGAGTCTCGCTATATAGAGCGAGACTGGTACGAGACTTCTGCGAAACTATAGCGAAACGGGTGCGAGAAATATACGCTTTATCTACCCTTTATCCAGGGCTATTCTACCCTTTATCCTTAAGTGGTGTCAGAATGATCACAAAATATTGCCGGGAGTTCCGGTAAGGGGTAATCAAAAGTTTTATCCGGATTTTTAAATAAAATAATGTCTTCAAACGTTGTAATTTTGTTTAATGAAGTTTGTTAAACTTTGTAGTCAATCGAAAAGCTGTGTCAAGATATATCCGGAAATTGATCGAACAGGGGGAGCATCAACAACAGGATTTCAAGTTTGAGATCTCTGATGCCCGTAAGATTGCCCGTTCACTCGCTGCATTCGCCAACACGGATGGGGGAAGGTTGCTGGTTGGGGTTAAAGACAATGGTGCGATTGCCGGGGTAAGGTCGAACGAGGAATACTACATGGTTGAAATGGCCGCTCAGCTCTATTGCAAACCTCCCGTTGATTTCATCGTGGCTGAACATGTGATTGACGGGAAGACGATTCTGGAAATCGATGTCCCCAAAAGCTCATCCGGACCTCATTATGCACGTGATAAGGAAGACAAATGGATGATCTATATCCGCGTGAAGGACAAGAACTTCCTGGCTAACAGCATTCTGCTCAAGGTGTGGAAAAGAAAGAAACAAACCAATGGAACCATACTCCGTTACTCAGAACCGGAGAAAAACCTACTGGCCTATCTGAGTGAAAATAACCAGATTACAATCAGGGAATTCGTCCAAAAGGCAAGTATCAGCAGGCATGCGGCTGAAAACATACTGGTAAATTTCATATCATTGGGGATCGCTGAAATAGACTTTCAGGAGAATGAAACCTATTACCGGCTCTCTCCAAACTGGCAAAAGGTTTAAAAGCACTTTATAAACCCATTCACAGGCGATCCGATGTTAAATATCCAGCTTATATGGTTGGTAAGTTTTATGATAATAAATATACGACAGTATCAATATTACAAGGAACACTAAAGGTAAAAAGGTAGTTGGTATTAATCCATCTACTACGTTAGTGCTTACAAATGCTGAAATAAAATCAATTGCAAAACCGGCATAAGCCCATTCTTTGATCCGGTTAGGAAATTGAGGAAAGATGAGGACAATTGCACCCAATATCTTAAAAAACGTGAGCATAACGCCAAAATAAACCGGATAACCTAAATGCAGGATACCTTCTTTTGCCATTTCAGACTGTGAAGTAAGGGCAGTCATTACACCTTCGAACAAGAAGATTATGCCTGTCGTAATCCAAAAAATCCATTTATCTCTTTTCATGATACTTACATTATTGTGATTATTGATTTCCCGCTAAAATATGATACTGATGTTAGATTATCACCTTTTAAAAGTATCTAAACTTCCAGATACATTTTTTCAATCAGGTGTCTGTATTTCTCAGAAATGATCTTGCGTTTCATCTTGAGAGTGGAAGTAAATTCACCGGTGTCAATTGAAAACTCATGGGCCAGCATGGTGAATTTCTGTACCTTCTGATAGTTGGCCAGATTCTTTTGGACTGCATGTAATCGTGCTTTCATTAACTTAACGATCAGTGAATTGGATAACATTTCTTCACGGCTGGCAAATGTAATCTTGAGCTTTTCAGCATAAACCTCAAGCGCAGAGAAGGAAGGAACGATTAAAGCTGTCAGAAATTTCCGGTCATCCCCGATTACCACAACTTGCTCAATAAGGGGTTCAGAAGCCAATACACATTCTATCTGCTGGGGTGCAACATATTTCCCGACAGAAGTCTTGATAAGATCTTTAATCCGGTCGAGCATGATCAGATTTCCATCTTCATCGATCTCACCGGCATCGCCTGATTTAAACCAACCATCTTCATAAGCAGCAAGGGTTTCAACAGGTTTCTTATAATACTCGGTAAATAGGCTATCGTCTTTAATCAGTATTTCGTTATCCTTGCCAATTTTCACCTCGACGAAAGGTAAAGGTTTTCCAACCGTACCAAACTTAAAATGAGTATACGGATATGCAGTCACTGTTGCAAGGGTTTCAGTAAGTCCATATGCATAGATGATATGAATGCCGGCCGACTGAAAGAAAATATTGATCTCATCAGGAAGTTTGGATCCTGAACATGGCATATAGCGGATATTACCCCCAAAAGCCTGACGTCCCTGCTGCAGAACCAATTTATCTGCTATCGCGTATTTAATACTGTCAACCAAAGGAATGGTTTGTTCAAGACGACGAAGATTCATTACTTTTCCGCCAACACCAATGGCCCAATCAAATATCTTTTTCTGAATCGTGGATGAGGCTTCGATCTTTTCAAAAATCACATTGTAGGTCTTTTCAAAAAAGCGAGGCACCGTGCACATGAAAGTTGGTCTTACTTCTTTTAAGGCATCCACTACACTGCGCGGATTAGTCAGAAAATAAATAGTTGCACCCTTGTGTAATGCAAATATGGTCATGGCTCTTTCAAAAATATGACTCAAAGGAAGAAAGGCAAGGGTGGTATCTTTTTCAGTGAGGACAGTCAGATACGCGGTATGGATCTTCAGAAAACTATCGAAATTTTTCTGTCGAAGAACAACACCTTTTGGTTCTCCGGTTGTTCCTGAAGTATACAATATCGTGGCGATGTCTTCTGTGTCCAGATTTGACAATCTTTCATTTAGCGCTGAATTGTCTTTATCATCTATCCATTTTCCATAAAACTGTTTATAATAAACAGCCTTAGGATAATTTCTTAAATCAACACGATCTTCAAAGACCACGATTTTAATATCCAGTTTGTTTTTTTCAGCAATCTTCAGGATTTTGTCATATTGTTCCTGTTCCCCGACAAATATTAATTGCATTTCTGTCTCACGGATGATATATTCAACCTGAATGAGGGGGTCTGTTGCGAAAATAGGTATTGAAACTGCACGGATACTCATCAGGGCAAAATCACTAAGGATCCATTCAGGCATATTGGCTGAAAAAATCCCAACCATTCCCTGTTCATTAATCCCTTCATTCAAGAGCGCTTTTGCAACAGCATCTATCCTTTCACCCATTTGGTTCCATGAAATAGTACTCCATGCATTGAGGGTATTGTCTTTAAAACCTAATGCTGCTTTGGTTCCATAATGTGATATGCGGTCCCTTATGAGTAATGGTAAAAATTTAAAAATCATGAAAACATTTTTTTATAAGGCTCTGACATTTGGTATGCTTTACAAATATAAATACTTTTATGAGAAAACAAAGAAATTTAATCAAAATTCAAGCCAAATCCGGTGTTATATTTGTATAATAATAGCTTTCTCATTTTTATTTCAAATTTAACAGGTATTCAGAATGAATTATTGCGACTTATATAACCATCTAAAACAAATTTACAACTACAATGATCCGGTCATAGAAGTTGATAATCTGATTGAAATAAGAAACTTTGAATTTCAGTCTGAAAATTATAAGATGTTGACCGGTGAGGATCATTATTTTTGCTCAGAACATCATTTGTCTTTTCAGGATGAAAAAAACAATTGGGTACAAACACTTCTATCCAGACCTACTACAGATGTTGCCGATTCAAAAGTGACGGAAAACAGGCAGTTTAGGTATTCTGTTTTTACACCCAAAGGAGCTGTCAAAACAGATCAGGTGATCATGATGTTTCATGGGTTGAATGAGAAGTACTGGCATAAATATCTAACCTGGGCTTACAGACTTTCTTTGATTACCGGAAAAGCTGTAGTGCTGTTTCCAATTGCATTTCACATGAACAGAGCGCCTCACGACTGGAGTGATTCAAGAAAGATGTATGCACTGAGTGAAAAAAGAAAGCTGTTATTTCCTGATATCATTGATTCTACACTCACCAATGTTGCCATAAGTTCGCGACTTCAAATCAGGCCACAACGTTATTTGTGGTCGGGTCTACAAACTTACCACGATGTGATTGATTTTCTGAGCAGTATCCGTAATGGAAACCATCCATTTATTACAAACAACGCTACTTTTGATATCTTTGCCTATTCGATCGGAAGCTTTTTATCACAGATTCTGATGATGGCCAATAGTAATAAATTGTTCGAAACATCGCGACTGTTTATCTTTTGTGGGGGCGCTACATTTAACCGTTATTCTCCGGTGACCAAATTTATCCTGGATAGTGAAGCCAATGTTGAATTGTACTCATATGCTATCGAACATCTGGATAGTCACCTAAAAAAAGATAAACGGCTGGGACACTTTCTGGGCAATGACCATCTGGAAGGAATTTGTTTTCGCAGTATGTTGAATTATAAATCATTGAAAGACTTCAGAGAAGAAAGTTTCAGGATTATGTCTGATCGAATTGCAGCAATCGGTCTTGTGCAGGACACGGTCATTCCGCCCTATGAAATGATGAATACCTTGAAAGGTTCTTCACTGGATATTCCTATCCGTGTTGATGCCATGGATTTTGAATATGCCTATAAGCATGAAGATCCATTTCAACCTGTAACAAAACATAACGAACTATTAATGAAAAGTTATACTACTGTTTTTGACAAGGTAGCTGAGTTTTTACAGTAAAATATTAAAAATAATTTCAAATGTCATTTTATTCAACATGAATGTAACGTAACACATTCATTTCATTAGCTTTTTTTCAAAAATATATTTACCTTTGCACTCCTTAAATACATGCCGGGATGATCCGGATGAGTATATTGGTATTCACTATTATAAAAACTAAAGGCTAAACCAAACAACATTTCAAATGAATATTACAAGAGAAGATACCGGCACACTCAATGCCGTTTTGAAAGTTGAACTTAATCCTGCAGATTATCAGGGTAAGGTAGATAAATTATTGAAAGATCATCAGCATAAAGCTAATATACCCGGTTTCAGACCAGGCAAAGTTCCATTGGGAATGATAAAGAAAATGTATGGCCCATCTATTACTGCCGATGAGTTAAACAAAACTGTTTCAGATAGTCTGAACAACTACATCACAGAAAACAAGCTGGATTTATTGGGTGGCCCATTGGCTATCGTTGATGGTCCGCTTGATCTGGATATCAATAATCCCGGTGATGTTACCTTCAAATTTGAGATTGGATTTCAACCTGAAATAAATATTGAATTGAATAGTGATCTTACAGTCGATTACTATAAAATTCAAATTTCAGACGAAATGGTTGACCGTTACATGGTTGATATCCGCAAGCGGAACAGTATATCTGTTTCAACCGATGTAGCAGAGGTTACTGATCGTTTGGCTGGTACTTTCGTTGAACTCGAAAATGGTGAGGCTAAAGAAAATGGCATTACTAAAGAAGCATCGATATTGATCGAGACAGTCAAGGACGCCGTGTTGAAAGAACAATTAATTGGCTTAACAGTGGGTGCCAGCATTGTGATTAATCCCATGAAATCATTTGAAAGCGCCGTTGAAGTGAGTTCAATGTTAAGCATAAAAGTTGAAGAAGCTAAGGAACTTACTTCAGACTTTACATTTGTTGTCAATGAAATCACTCGTCAGGAAGACGCAGAACTGAACGAAGAATTCTACGCTCAACTTTATCCTGCCGATGGATTGAAGACGCTGGAAGATTTCCGTGAACGCATCCGTAAAGATGCCTCCACTTCTTTTGAGCAGGAAAGTGACAAGGTATTTATGGGGATGGCCATCAAACAATTGGTTGAAAATGCCAACATAACATTACCGGATAGTTTTCTGAAACGATGGATCGCTGATAGCAACGAGGGAAAAGTTTCCGCTGAGCAAATCGAAGAAGAATATGAAAGTTATGCCGGCTCAGTAAGATGGCAGTTGATCGAAAACAAGATCATGCTTGCCAATGAAATAGCTGTTACAGAAGAAGATATTCGCAGTCACTACCGTGCCATGTTCCGTTATTCAGACGATATGGACGAAGCAATGCGAAATCAGATTGAAACAATTGTTGACTCATTCATGAAGAACAAAGAAGAAGTTCGCAAAATTAATGACCAGCTTCACGACAAAAAACTTCTTGATTTGTTCAAGTCTGTGGTTAATCTAAATTTAAAAGATATTTCTTACGAAGATTTTATTAAATTAGCTACCGAAAACAAATAAACAAATTTATGGACAGCAACGAATTTTATAAATATGCAACAATGCATCGTGGTATCAGCAGCATGAATATGCATCGCTATACTTCGGTCATGCAAAACTACATCTCCCCTACTATCATTGAAGAGCGCCAGCTGAATATAGCAACAATGGATGTTTTTTCAAGACTTATGATGGACAGGATCATTTTTTTGGGCGTTCCCATCGATGATTATGTAGCCAATATTATCCAGGCTCAATTGCTCTTTCTGGAAAGCTCTGATTCGCGTCGTGATATCCAGATCTACCTCAATACTCCGGGTGGTGGCGTAAATGCAGGTCTTGGCATCTATGACACGATGCAGTATATCGCTCCCGATGTAGCCACTATCTGTACAGGTATGGCTGCCAGCATGGGCGCTGTAATTTTATGTGCAGGTGCAGCCGGTAAACGTACTGCTCTTACTCATTCCCGCGTTTTGATCCATCAACCAATGGGTGGCACTCAGGGTCAGGCTACTGACATTGAGATCCAAACCCGTGAGATACTGAAGTTGAAAAAAGAACTCTATGAAATCATTGCCAGTCATTCCAAACAACCTTACAAGAAGGTTGAAAAAGATTCAGACAGGGATTACTGGATGACGGCTGAAGAAGCAAAGACATATGGGATGATCGATGAAATACTGGTCAGAACAAAGGCTCAGTAATTCATTTATTTTTATCACCCAAGGTTCAGGATTAGGGAATGAAAACCTCAATCCTGAATTTTAATAAGAGTCAATCTGTTTTTTGGAGTGGCTTCATCTAAATAAGATTATGGCAAAAAAAATCGAGAAATGTTCATTCTGCGGCCGGGACCGTAATGATGTTGATACACTGATTACCGGGGTTGACGCCCATATCTGTAATTATTGTATTGAACAGGCTAAAGCAATTGTTGATGAAGATCTCGGAGCAAGACGAAGCAGTAAGTATGGTAAAATAAACCTGCTTAAACCTGTCGAAATAAAGGAATATCTCGATCAGTATGTCATTGGTCAGGATGATGCAAAAAGAATTCTTGCGGTTGCTGTTTACAATCATTTTAAACGTATTGCCCAGAAGGTAAAGGATTCAGACGAAATTGAGATAGAAAAATCGAACATCATTCTTGTTGGTGAAACAGGTACAGGTAAAACATTATTGGCCCGTACGATCGCTAAACTATTAAATGTTCCTTTCTGTATTGCTGACGCTACAGTTCTTACCGAAGCAGGTTATGTAGGCGAAGACGTTGAAAGTATTCTGACACGCTTGCTCCAGTCTGCCGATTATGACGTGGCTGCTGCTGAACATGGAATTGTTTTCATCGATGAGATTGATAAAATTGCCCGTAAAAGCGACAATCCATCCATCACAAGAGATGTATCGGGCGAAGGTGTTCAACAGGCAATGTTAAAACTGCTCGAAGGCGCCGTGGTTAACGTCCCTCCACAGGGAGGTCGTAAACATCCTGAACAGCGTATGATTCAGATCAATACGCAGAACATCCTCTTTATTACGGGTGGTGCCTTTGACGGTATCGAAAAGAAGATTGCCAACAGAATGGCAACCAATATTATCGGATACTCGACTGATAAGAAACGTGAGATGGTGGATCGTAATAACCTGTTGCAATATATTGCGCCACAGGATTTGAAGAGTTTCGGGCTGATTCCTGAACTTGTTGGTCGCTTACCTGTCGTCACTTATCTTAATCCTTTGGATCGTACTGTGCTACGCCGGATTCTAACTGAACCTAAGAATGCACTCACTAAACAATATACAAAATTGTTTGAGATTGACGGTATCAAACTGGAGATCGAAGACGATGTATATGAATACATTGTAGAAAAAGCAGTTGAATTCAAACTTGGAGCCCGTGGCTTGAGATCAATTCTCGAAGCCATCATGACCGATGCCATGTTTGAATTGCCTTCTCAGTTGGAAACAAAACATTTTATTGTCACAAAGGAATACGCAGAAGAAAAGTTATCAAAAACATCAGCTATACACTTAAAAGTAGCATAGCTTAATCAGTAATGTTAATAGGAAAATCCATAGATACTATATCTCTGGATTTTTCGTTTATCACCTTGGCATATTTCTTGTTTGTACTTTAAAGAAGAAGATTTGACCATTATGCGCGTGTTTTTACTTTCTATGCTTCTTTTCCTGTCATCATTTACTTTTGGGCAGGAACTCAAGGACGGTAAGCTTGTTAAAGGCTTCGTCTGCAAGACTATTATCATAGATGGAGACACTATTCCTCTAATGGATCTACCACCGATTGTAATCTACGACTATGTTCATATGATGACTCCTACCGAACAATGGTATTGGGATAGACTCGTTCGTAATGTCAAAACGGTATTACCCTATGCAAAACTGGCAGGTATAAAACTCAGAGAATACAACACCGAATTGATTGGTGTTAAAAATGATGTGGAAAGGAAGCGCATCATGAAAAAGGCAGAAAAAGATCTTAAGGCTGAGTTTGGCGATCAACTGAAAGGACTGAATTTCAGCCAGGGAGATATATTATTAAAATTGGTTGACAGGGAGACCGGGAATTGTAGTTATAACCTGGTTAAGGATTTACGGGGCGCTTTCGTAGCGTTCTTTTATCAAAATATAGGCCGTCTGTTTGGCTATAATCTGAAAGACCGGTATGACCCAAACGGAAAAGATCATCAGGTAGAAACTGTGGTTTATATGGTTGAAAATGGACTTATCTGATTATCTTCCACTGGCTTGCAAGATGACAAAAATGGTATGAATCAATACTTTTAAATCTGTCATTATTGACATTCTCTCTACATAGTCTATATCAAAACTGAGTCGCTCGACCATTTGGCCAATGTTTTCAGCATAACCGTATTTTATTTGTCCCCACGATGTGAGTCCCGGTTTTACTTTTAGCAAAACCAGATAGTGTGGGGCTTTTTCCACAATCTGGCTAATATAGAATTCACGTTCAGGACGGGGACCTACCATAGACATAGTCCCGGAAAAGACCGTAAATAATTGAGGAATTTCATCGAGCCTGACTTTACGAAGCAATTTACCAAACTGAGTTATACGGGGATCATCTTTTGATGAAAGTTGAGGACCCTGCTTTTCAGCATTGATAAACATCGTCCTGAATTTAATCATTTGAAAAGGCTTTCCATTCAGGCCAATTCTTTCCTGAATAAAAAGAATGGGCCCCTTTGAGGTTAACTTAACACCAATCGCAGTCAATAAATAGATTGGAGATAAGATCAGGATAGCCAGCGAGGAGATAATAATGTCCATCCCTCTCTTTATATACTGTTGCCAGATGGGCATTATTTTATGCGAAACCTTTACAAGAGGGGAAAAAGAACCACGGTCTTTTAAAACAGGAGGATTGAGAAATTTATCCAGTGAAGGTATTTCTTCTACTGCTAGTTTTGGTGGGTCAAGGTCTGTAAACATTTTTATCATAAATGTAAAACAATTTACATGTTGATGGTCAATTTATCGATAATCTCGTAGGCTACCGATAAAGCATTGTATCCGTCATCAATAGTAACTGATGGTTTTGTATCATTGGCAATGGCCAGGTAGAAGCTATACAATTCAGTTTGAATTGCATTGATCTCTGGAATTGATGGCTTATCAAAAAGTATCTGTTTGGATCCTTTGTTCTCACCTAAATCTATCACCATATCGAATGGACCTGCCTTTTCAGGATCAATGTCACGCATACGGATAATCTCAACCTCCTTCTTCAGGAAATCTACTGCTACATAAGCATCTTTCTGGAAGAACCTTGATTTACGCATATTCTTCATCGAGATGCGACTTGCGGTCAGGTTGGCCACACAACCATTGTCGAATTCTATCCGTGCGTTACAGATGTCGGGAGTATCGCTTACAACAGCAACCCCACTTGCACTCACCTTGCGGATATTTCCTTTTACAACGCTTAAAACGATATCGATATCATGAATCATCAGATCCAATACTACCGGTACATCGGTACCCCGTGGATTAAACTGAGCCAGACGATGAGTTTCGATAAACATTGGATTTTTCAGATAAGGCTGTGCAGCGATAAATGCAGGGTTGAAGCGTTCTACATGCCCCACCTGTACTTTCACATTTGCCTCACGCGCTATTTCCATCAGTGCATGTGCTTCATCGGGAGTCGTAACGATAGGTTTCTCAATAAAAACATGCTTGAATTTTTTCAATGATAATGATGCACACTCAAAATGGGAAATGGTCGGTGTTACGATATCCACAACATCAACATTTGTGATTAAGTCGTCGACCGATGAAAATGCGGGGATTCCAAACTCTTCAGAAACAGTCTTACATACTTCAGGATTGGCATCATAAAATCCAACAAGTTCAAACTCCGAAATCTGTTTAATACATCTAATATGAATCTTGCCGAGGTGGCCGGCACCTAAAACTCCTATCTTAAGCATATATCTTTTTTTGCAAAAGTAAATTTTTTTTGTGGAGCCTGAAGTACTATTTTTGTAAAATGTAAGTAAGTTTGTTTCTTGCGTATCAATTTTAAAAATTATAAGGGTATATGCTGGATACATATCGACATCAAGGATTAAGAAAAAAGTTGGTTGAGACTATCAGAACGAAGAAGGTCATCGATGAAAATGTGTTAAGCGCCATTGAGAAAGTTCCAAGACATTGGTTTATGGACTCCTCTTTTCTTGAATTTGCTTATGAAGACAAGGCCTTTCCTATAAGTGCAGGACAGACTATCTCGCAACCCTATACCGTTGCTATAATGACAGACTTGTTACGGTTAACAAGGGGAGATAAAGTGCTTGAAATTGGAACCGGGAGTGGGTATCAGGCTTGTATTTTATCGGCGATGGGCGCTAAAGTCTATACCATTGAGCGACAAAAGACCCTGCATGACAAGACAAAATTATTTCTTCCTGCTATAGGATTTGGAACTATCAAACAATTTTATGGTGATGGTTACAAAGGTTTGCCTACCTATGGTCCTTTCGACAAGATTATTGTAACATGTGGGGCTCCACAAATTCCGGAAGCACTCATCAAACAACTTAAAATCGGTGGTATCATGGTGATTCCTGTTGGAGATGGCGAAATGCAGGTAATGAATACAGTAACCAGACTGACTGAAATAGATAATGAAATCAAACATCACGGGACGTTTCGTTTTGTACCTATGCTTGAAGACCGTAATGAAAAGTAAACTACTTAAATGAACGATAACTACAAATCAAATCAGCCATTCTTAATCATTCTTTTTACTATTGGGATCCTTTTTTTTCTGACGGTTTTCCAGTCTGGTTTTAGTATAGGTAGTTTTACATTTAAGCCTGTCAATATCCTTTCAGATGTAATCGTAAAACCCAAACCAGCGGTTTTAGTTTCAACAATCCCAAAAACAAAAATCAAGTTTACAAATAAAGAGTTGAAGCTGATTAAGAAAGGTAAGCTAAACAGTGACAGCCTTATGCTGGTCTTAGAGAAAGATGAAAGAATCAGTGACTTTAGAACCGATAGCCTCGATATACTCGGCAGATTCTTCTCTGCCTTGAATCAATGTGAACATACAAAAAAACGAATCCGGATTGCCTGGTTTGGCGACTCGATGATAGAGGGAGACCTGATCACATCTACAGTCCGAAATGTCATGCAAAAGGAGTTTGGCGGAAGCGGTGTGGGCTTTGTCCCATTGTTAACAACTGTTGCCGGATTCAGAAAAACAATTGAGCAATCTTCTTCTTCAGACTGGCGTACTTATTCAGTTCTAAAACCACAGCGGGGAATGTTTCCAGGCATTTCGGGGCAGGTTTACGTCCCCAATACTTCAAAAACTGCTACATCCGCCTCTTGGGTTGAATTTAACTCCCCGGCAGCAGAATCCAAAAGCACACTTCAATCAGTCAAACTTTATTATGGTCATAGCCCCAATGGTTCTATCAATTACACATTAGATGGAAAACAATTTAAAGATTCATTGAAAGGGCTTGGTCTTGTCAATGAGTGTAACCTAAGTCCTAAATCAGGGATCCATCAATTGAAAGCTTCATTTAAGGGTGACTCATTGACTTTATTTGGTATAAGTGACGAATCGGAGAATGGCATACTGCTTGACAATCTTTCGCTGCGTGGAAATTCTGGAACACCAATGCAGGCTATCCCTGAAAAAATACTCAAGGGTTTCAATAAATTCATGAAGTATGATTTGATTGTGCTCCAGTATGGTACAAATGTAGTTTCGGGTGCTGATACCAATATGGTTTGGTATGCAAAGGGCATGATAAAGGTTATCAATCGTTTGAAAAGAAACTTTCCTCAGGCTGATATATTGTTGATCAGTGTAGGCGATAAAAGTTATAAAGAAAATATGCAGTTTGTCACCCAACCCAATGTTCCTGTATTGGTTGAGACACAACGAAGAATAGCACGCATAACAGGCGTTGCTTTTTGGAATCTTTTCCAGGCAATGGGAGGACCCAATAGTATGGTGAAGATGGTTGAATCGGACAAGCCACTGGCAAACAAAGACTATACCCATCTCAACTTCAGAGGAGCTGCTATGATCGGTAAAATAATCAGTAATAATTTATTGAATGAGTATCATTTGTATAAGAAGAAGCGTCAGTAACATTTTGTTCCTGTTGTTGATGTTGATCATGATACCTCTTCAACTGAAAGCACAGGATGTATATCAGGTTCCTATTGCAATCCCTGCAATGATCAGGCAAAATGCAAACCGGATCCAAAATCCTTTGGCATTAAAAAAGGTGCTTTTAAAGCTTGACAGTCTTGAAAAGGGAGATTCAGTCAATGTGAAGATTTTGCACATTGGTGATTCTCACATTTATGCTGACTTAATGACCGGAATGATTCGTCAACTCTTTCAGAAGAGATTTGGCGTGGGTTCTCCTAAACAACTATACAGATATAAACTTGCAGAGTTTCAGGATACACTTATGACAAGTTTTATAACACCATTGCCAGATGATTCGATCAGGAAAAGTGGAGTTTGCTATTATATAGCCGGAACAAATGGCGCAGAATTTTCTACTTACAATCAGAAACCAGAATTTTTCAAAGAAACAGCATTGCTAAAACCTGATCTGGTCATTATTTCAATGGGGACCAATGAAGCCTTTGGCTATTTGGATCAGAATACATTTGAAAACAATATTGATGCTTTCATATCACAAATAAGATGTTACAATCCAGCCGCAGATATTCTGATCACGACACCGGGAGATGCCTTGAAACGGAAACGTTATATTAATGTCAGCATTGAAAAGGTTCGTTCTATCTTAATCAACTATGCTACAAACTCAAACGTGGCTGTGTGGGATTTAAATACGATTATGGGTGGACAAGGTTCAATAAAAAAATGGTCTTCTTCAGGCTTGTCACAGAAAGACAAAATACATTACACCAGAGAAGGTTATTATTTACAAGGATTTTTATTTTTTAACGCATTAATGAATGAACTGGACAAACCTGCAATTAAGCTTTAGTCAGATATTACAACAGTTGGTTTACGATCCAAAATCGCCCATGTTATTTAACACCGGGCTTTTTATTTGGCTGTTTCTGCTTTTCTTAGGCTTTTACCAGTATGTCCAGAAAAAGTCGTTTCCACGGATCATTTATATTATTGCCTTCTCATATTATTTCTATTATAAATCAAGTGGAAGCTACGTTTTATTGCTGATGCTATCCACCATGGTCAATTACTATTTGGCCATTTTAATGGATGAGCAGGAAAAACCTTCTTCCCGAAAATTGATCCTGATTCTGGCATTACTCTTCAATCTGGGAATGTTGGGTTACTTCAAATACACCAACTTTCTGATTGACATCTTCAACAAACTAACTTACAGCCATTTTAATTTTACAGATATATTCCTTCCGATAGGAATTTCTTTTTTCACATTCCAGATTCTGAGCTATATCATTGAGATATATCGTGGCAATCTAAAACCATTGACGAGCATTGCTGACTTTGCATTCATGGTGTCCTTTTTCCCGACAATATTGGCTGGCCCCATTATCAGACCCCGTGTATTAATTCCCCAAATCAGGAAACCATTTGTACTTACACGTGAAGATATCAGTAGGGCGGTATTTCTGATTGCAGCGGGGCTTTTTAAAAAAGCGATCATTTCCGATTATATCAGCCTCAATTATGTCGACCGCATATTTGACAACCCCGCTCTCTACAGTGGATTTGAAAACCTGATGAGTGCATATGGTTACACATTGCAGATCTACTGTGACTTTTCAGGCTATAGCGATGTAGCAATTGGAATAGCTTTATTGATGGGATTTCATTTACCTGATAACTTCAACCTCCCCTACCGGTCAGCAAGTCTGACAGAATTCTGGCGCAGATGGCATATCTCATTATCTACATGGTTGCGTGATTACCTCTATATCCCATTGGGAGGAAATCGAAAAGGGAAACTCAGGCAGTATATCAACTTATTCATCACCATGCTTGTTGGTGGATTATGGCATGGCGCTTCTCTAAAGTTTATTGTTTGGGGCGGTATGCATGGGAGTATGCTTGCTGTTGAAAAAATGATTTCACCCCTGACGCAGAAACAAAATGGAAGGCTTTGGAAAATTGGTGGGATGATCTTTACATTTCATTTTGTGACGTTCTGTTGGATCTTTTTCAGAGCTGATACATTTAACACGGCAATACAGATTATAACACAAATTGCTACAAAGTTTAATCCACAGATAGCTCTGGAAGTTATTACTGCATATAAACCTGTATTCCTGTTATTCACGATAGGATATTTGCTTCATTTTATGCCAGTTTCTATTACCCAAAAGACCCAACATGAAGTGGCCAAGTCACCGTCTTTCGTTCAGGCATTGATACTCGTATCTGTAATATGGTTAATCATCCAAACCAAATCTGCTAATATACAACCATTTATCTACTTTCAATTTTAAATATCGTTTGAGTCAAAACAGGTTTATCGGTTGATTTAAGTGAGCTATTTTTCTTCATTCACATCCTCATTTTCCACTTCCCATTCTGCTTCTTCATAGGGTTCATCTTCTTCATCATCAATGGTGTATTTATCAGCATCCGGTCCTTCGTGTCTAAAATACAGCGCAAGAATAATTCCTGAGACACCACCCATCAGATGTGATTCCCATGAAATGTTTTCTTTCAAAAAGAAGTTCGGAAAGATACCCCAAACAAGACTACCATAAAGGAATGCAACCAAAAGACTAAAAGCTGCCAATCTTTTGTTTTTCCGGATGACTCCACTTAAAAAATGATAGGTTGCAAGTGCATAAATAATTCCTGAAGCGCCAATATGAGAACCATCTCCACGTGCAAAACACCACACTCCAAGTCCTGTTAAAAACCATGAAAACAAAAATATCTTCCAGGCCAGATCTTTATAATAGTAGAATAACCCTGAAAACAACAGAAAAAACGGTACGCTATTGGCTGCAATATGACCAATATTGGCATGGAGCATTGGAGAGGTAATAATTCCTATCAATCCTACCAGTTTCAAAGGAATAATGCCATATTCACCCAATCCGAGGCCAAATAACTCATCTATACCATAAATTAGCCACATCAGGGCAAGGACAATCAACGGTATGATCATGCTGTGTAAAAGAACCTGACCTTCAATATCTTTAATCTTCTTTGTCATGTAATATGATTATACAACTATCCAAGAATCTGTTTTACAGCACAATAAAAAAACAGGAACAAGTTAAATCTTAAATTCTGATTGTCAACTTGTTCCTGTTAAAAGTAATAAATCTTAAGATACGACCATAAAAAACATCAGGGCACAGATGGAAAATACTGACTATCTATTTGGATTTTTGTGTTTAACAATAGTAAACGCACGTGTAATATTAAATCCGAAAAATATATTTCCTTTGCTCCATTTTCCGACGGTTTCTGTAATAAACCCCCTTTCAAACATAGGTTGTGAATTTGTAAAATGAAGTTGGAAAACGTGTCCTCCGGTTTCAATATCCACTCCAATTGAAAGACTATTGACATTATTTACCGTCGCTGGCTGATTCATTAAATAAAAATATTCGGCATTTAAACTAACTCTTTCAGTAAGTTTATACCGACCGCCAAATCCTAAGGCATAAAAGTTATTTTTATCATTTAACCCGGGAACCAGATTCTTATGAATTAATGTAGGGGTTAATTGCAATGATAAATTATTGCTGAATTTTCTGGCAATCAATACCTGGTAGGCAAACGAAAGACGTGAAGAAAAGAAATTAGTTCTTGTTGGGTCACTCCATTTAAGTGAATTTATGTCTGTGGATGCAAATAAAGACACCGAAACCGGCATCTGCCTGTAACCAGTACTTTGACGTAATAGCTTATATTTCAGAAAGCCATCGAATGTCTTTTCATAGGAACTACGCCCTATGCCAATACTCAGACGGTCGGATAGTCCGTATTCAAGACCAAATCGGATGGTAGATTGATCCAGTCCGAAAAAATTATACCCACCTGAATTTGCAGGTCCAAAATGATGGGAGATAATAAATAATAATGTTCCTTTAGAAGCATTTTCGACAGATTGTCCATTCACAATTCGTGTCGTTTTAAAAGTAGCGTAAGTATAATTTTTAGTCTTGACGGTATCTTTACCGAAAACATCAAATAAATCCTGTGCTGAAACGCTTCTACTGAGCATAACTGCCAATAATAAAATTGATATGCGTAAATAATATTTCATATGGTGGTTTTAAATTATGGTTTTTGAATTAAGGAACATTTCTCAAAAATAACATCGGTTTCATTAAAACCCTGACATAAACCCTTGAGGTCTACATTATCTCCTTGTTTCAACATTTTTACAGTTGAATTTAATTTCGGAAGCATGGCACATCGTACTCCTTCATCACCAAATAAGCCCTGAGAAAAAGCAAATACAATCGTTACCAAAGTATCGGAATTCTCAATTTTTGAAATGGCACCTTGCAATTCTATCATTTTGCCATTGAATTTAAGTGCTGATGCCTTTCCATTTGTTTTAAATTCATCATAAACAGCTTTTGGCGTAATAGTGAATTGAGGTTTTATCTTTTCATAACTGGGATGTGGCTTGTTGATGTATAGATAAACACTTATTGCACCAATGATCACAATACAAAGTGCTCCCAATAAATATTTCATTTTCTTGTTCATGGTATTGGATATTAATTGTTTAAAGCCCCACTATTAGCCCATTTATTAATTTTAGCCAAAGTACAAGAAGGCATTTTTTGGCCTCCCAATGGCATTTGAATAGCTCCTGCAGTCCAGTTAACGGATTTCACCAACTTACCATTTGTTACAATTGCTTTCAGGTTCGTATAATCTGTCGTGATGACACCATTGCCTGAAGATGCATTATGACATGAATTACAATTGGAAGCCATTATAGGTACAATTGTTGCTAAATAAGTTACATTGGTTGTATCACAGACTGATCCGGCTCCCGTACCATATAAAGTCACTTCATTATCATAGTAACAAGACTGAAGTAATAATCCGAATGCCAATAAGCAAAAAAAGATTGTTCGTTTCAACATAATTTTCTAGTTATTTGGATAGCCCCTATTAACCCAGGCTTTAATTTTCTTTATATCACAAGAAGATAATGAACCACCAGGAGGCATTGGAAGATATCCATTAAGATGTTGAATTGCCCCCAATATTCTACCTGCCATTACAGCAGCTTTAACACCTGTATAAGTATCAAGTTTTGTTAAACTGGTACCTGAGGCACTATGACAACCCAAACAATTTGTTGAAAATATCAAAGAAACAGTACTGCTGTATGTTACAGCAGTAGTATCGCAATTTGTATCGATACACCCATTATTTTTTGCACCTTGTTGAATCCATGTTGCTACCAATGCCTTCTGAGCAGTTGTAAATGGCGGGTAAGGTGATCTTGGCATTTTTCCCTCTCCACTACCGGTCAGCACAGTATAAAGTCTACTGGAATTTGGATTGCCGGGAGAAACATATTTTAAAATTTTACTATAAGTGGTTAGTGCACTTGCTCCTCCACTATTACCATTATGACAACCAGCCATTGCGCAACTTGATATGATAAGAGGGCCAATAGTATTATAAAAATAAACAGAATCTTTATTACACGAAACACCCTTGAAATGAATAGAATCAGAAGCCAGATTCGATAAAGGAATTGTCGATTCGTGCTTACAGCCCGAAAAGAAAAAATATAGTATGGTTAAGGTAATAATAAATAATTTTGTTTTCATTCCGGATTTTTAGATGAAGCTATATTCTCTTGAAAATAATGAAAAATATCGATGTCATAAATGAAACAAATGAATATAAAAATTGTTAAATAGATTGATTACAAATTACTCCTGTTGGTGTATCGGAAAAATACTTTATTTTTGATCCCTAATTGAATTAATCGAATTTAAACGATGAACCTGACTAAACTTAACCGCATTTCGCTACTATCCCTGATATTAATGACAGGGTTATTTTTTACTGTACAATCTGTAAAAGCGCAGTTTGTAAATCCAATATCTAATATTGAAAAGGTTGCACGTACTCTTCAGTTTTTGAATTACGCTTACGTTGATTCGGTAAATCTTGATAAACTTTCAGAAGACGCTATTGTTGCAATGTTAAGTTCATTGGATCCACACTCAGTTTATATCTCAAAATCAGAACTTGCAGATGCCAACGAACCCCTTATTGGTAGTTTTGATGGCATAGGTGTACAGTTTCAGATTTTTAAGCAAACAGGATGCCCCGATACTGTATTGATTGTTTCTCCAGTGCCCGGAGGTCCTTCAGATAAAGTAGGTGTTCAAGCAGGTGATAAGATTGTTAAAATAAACGGTGAAGGCTCTACAGGTGCAATGGCCACTCAGAAAAATGTTTTCGATCATCTGAGGGGTCCAAGAGGCACAAAAGTGAATATTTCTGTAAAGCGCAGAGGGACAAAGTCACTGCTCGATTTTACAATCACCCGTGATAAAATACCCATCACCAGTATTGATGCAGCATATATGCTGAGACCCGGTGTAGGATACATCAAATTAAATAAGTTTGCCAGAACAACCATGGATGAATTCCATGAGGCAATGGCTAAACTAAAACCTGCAGGTATGAAGAGTCTTATTCTCGACCTTCGCAATAATTCAGGTGGGTTCATGGATGTTGCCATTGATTTGAGCGATCAATTTTTAAGCGATGGTAAACGAATAGTATATACCAAAGGCCTCCACCAACCTTTACAGGAATATTACTCCACTTCGAAAGGAGACTTCGAAACAGGTAAACTGGTTGTCATGATTAACGAGGGTTCCGCCTCGGCAAGTGAAATATTATCAGGTGCAATTCAAGACTGGGACAGAGGTCTATTGATTGGACGCCGATCATTTGGAAAAGGTTTGGTTCAACGCCCCTTTGATTTACCTGACAGTTCGCAGATTCGTTTAACTGTAGCACGTTATTACACCCCATCTGGTAGAAATATTCAGAAGTCCTATAAAAATGGTGCCGAAAGTTATGCTGAAGATATTGCTACCCGTTTCAAAAAGGGAGAGCTCATCCATGCTGACAGTATTCATTTCCCTGATTCTTTGAAATATTTAACCAATGGGAAACGGACAGTTTATGGTGGTGGAGGGATAATGCCTGATTATTTTATTCCCATAGACACAACATCAAATACCCATTATTTCCTGGATCTTTACAGAAAGGGTTTATTAAATCAATATCCTCTCGAGTATGTTGATGCCAATCGGGCTAAATTATTGGCTAAATACCCTACTCTTGCCCAGTTTAAACTTGATTATGATAAAGATCACAAACTGATCAGCGACTTTATCGCTTATGCTGAAACACAAAAGGTAAAGAAAAATGATGACGATCTAAAGCTCTCTTATCAGGATATCGAGTCAATTCTAAGAGCCTCTGTAGCGCGAAGTCTGTATACTTCAGAAGCATATTACGAAGTTGTGAATAATGTTGATCATGAACTCCAGAAAGCGCTTGAGATCATCTCATCCGATTCTTTATTCCAAAAAAATAAACTCAATTATTAACAGCCATTTATATGTAGAGACGCAAAATTTTGCGTCTCTACATATTATTACTTTTCCAAGCTTAGACCTTTTTGATCCCAATATTAGATTTATCGATTAAATAGTTGCTTTTTAAAATACAATATTATTTCTTTTTATTGCTATGTTTAAGATTTAAACTATCTTAGATGCATCATTAATTGAAGTTGAACAGATAAATGCCTTTACTACATTTATTCTTGTCCATATCTTTCAAATATTGAACTTTCTTAATCGCTTGCAGTTTATTTTGTTTAAATGAATGATAACTTGAAAGCTAATTCCCAATGAAAACATATGGACATATTATAATTGGATGTGGTGCTGCAGGCCTTAGCCTGGCTTATCATCTTAGCAATGCCGGTTTCCCGGGTGGCTCCATCCTAATGATCGACCGGGAAGATAAGAAAACAAACGATCACGCCTGGGGGTATTGGAGTAAGAAAGCTCAACCATTTGATCACATCGCAAAACGATCCTTTAGGAAAATTGGCACCAATAATCCTGACCAACAAATTATTTTTGACCTAAAGCACTATCAATATCACGTCATTCAACGATCAGATTTCGAGTTGTTTGTTAAAAACCACCTCTTGCAATTTAATGAGGTAAATTGGTTAACAGCAGATATAAAGAATATTAAAGAAGAAAAAGATCATTGCGTCGTCCAAACTTCAAATGGTCTCTTTCAATCGGAATATGCCTTTAGTAGTTTTTACGATGAACAGGATATAGTTGAACGTAGTCGGCTTTTTGTCAGGCAGTATATGAAAGGCTTGGTAATTCACACCCCTTCCAATGCTTTTAATGCCGATTCACTGACATTGTTTGATTTTAATACGTCACAATACAACAGCCAGATGCGGTATCTGACAGTGATACCGGATAACGAAAACCAAGCAACTATAAAGCTAAATGTGATATCTCATATACAGCCTGAAAAAGAAGAAACCTTTAACATGCTTAATAAATATATTCAACACAACCTCAAGATTAAAGACTATTCAGTCGTTGCAGAAGAAGGAGGGGTGATTCCAATGACTGATCATTACTTTGCAACCCGGCATGGTAATAGAATAATTAAAATAGGGATTGCAGGAGGTTGTTCCAAAGCTTCATCAGGATACTCATTTGAACGCATCCAACGTCATACTTTGCACCTTGCTCAACTATTAAAGGATGGCTGGCCTCCATATTCAGATGCAAACTCAGGTCCTCGATTTCGTTTCTATGATCAGATTCTGCTGGATGTTATGACTCGTAATGCAGGTGCTGGTGCAAAGATCTTTGGCGATCTGTTTAATAAAAACGGACCTGAAAAAGTGTTCAAATTTCTTGATGAGGATACTTTGTTAACAGAAGATTTAAGAATCATCGCCACGCTACCTTCGTTTCCATTCCTGCGTTCACTTGTAAAGCTAGCTGGAAAGGAAGTTAACCCTATTCAAATCGTCAAAAATTCAAGAAATAAAGATACCCTCCAAAATCTGACGGATAATTTTGATTAAGGGCAGGTAACACCTGTTTGAAATACTAAGTATCTAAACGCATATTACAACTTTTTATCGTTCTCTTTTCCCATGCAATAACATTTCAACGGCCTGTTCAAAGGAGCCGGCGGGTTGTATGCTACCTGAGTTAACAAAAAATATCTCATCAGCATGTTCAATCGTGTTCAGACGATGAGCGATGACAACCCGGGTTGTATCTGCAGGTAACTTTTTAAGCATTTCTTCCAAAAGCTGCTCTGTAACAGTATCAATGTTTGCAGTCGCTTCATCAAGTATTAGTATCTCAGGATTTCTCAATAAGGCACGCATAAAAGCAATGATTTGTTTTTGACCAAGGCTTATAGAATCTCCTGAAGTAGTGACCTTTGTTTCCAAACCATTTTTAAATTTTGAAAGCAAACTTGTCAGATTTGCCAACTCCAGTTCATTAACCAGTTGTTCGTCAGAATAATGAATATATTCTTTGTTGCTATATAATATATTCTCACGCACTGTACCGGTGAAAAGGAAAGGCTCCTGCAAAATAAATCCAATTTTTTTGGTCCTCTCCTCCGGATAATACGAACGGATATCGTTTCCATTCAGAAAGACAGTTCCAGACGAAGGATCATATAACCTGGCCATTAAAGAAGCGATAGTTGTCTTCCCACCTCCTGTGGGGCCAACCAAAGCATAGGTCTTCCCCTTTTCCAAAGCAAAACTGATATCTTTTAAGACCTCTGTATCTTCAGTGTAACGAAATGAAACATTCTTAAATTCAAGTACGGGATGATCTATTGTTTCTCCGCTAGGAAGGATTAGCATATCTGATTTCAGATCGAGGACTTCTGAGATCCTATCCATCGACGCCAAAGCAAGTTGTAATGACTGCCATACAGATGCAATCTGACGCAAGGGTCCATAAAAATTATTGACATAAAGAAGAAACCCGATAAGCAGTCCGACGGTTATGCTCCCCACTGTAATGAGATAAATACCGTAAGAAAGTACTATTATCTGCGCCAGGCCGGACGCGAGACCATACATTGGCATAAAGAGATTACTGGCCATTCCCGAGCCAACAGAGGCTTCAAAATTAGCCTGATTGGCAGTATTAAATTTATCGCGAAAATAATCGAGCCTGTTGAAAGCAACAATAGCCTTAAAATTTTCGAGGCTTTCTTGTATTTCAGCACTCATCCCTCCCATTGCCTGAAGGCTTTTTTTGTTCTTTCGTTTAACCCAGGATGAAATGGATCGGGTCACAATCAGCACCCCCAGCGCAGGCAATAAAGCAGCTGCACCCAGTCTGATGTTAAAAGCAAGCAGGAATATTCCGGCTCCAAAAATCGCAAACGCACTACCAATAAACTGCATCAGCGCTTGTGAGAAAAATTGATTCAGTTTATCGGTATCATTGTTTATTCTGGAAATGAGATCCCCCGCTTTATTCTGATTAAAAAATGCTACGGGTAATTCCTGCAACTTTGTAAAAACAGCATTGCGTAAATTAAAAAGCACTCTTCGACCAACGCCTCCCATCCTCAATGTCTGGATATAACTTGTAATTAAACTGATAACATTGACCACTGCAAGGATCCCTGAGTATCTTAAAACCCCGCCCCAGTTTTTAGTTTTGATGAAAGTATCAATCGTATATGCAATGATAGCAGGTGTTAGTATTGAAGCGCCTGAAGTTATAATTATAGCAACAAATGCAATAATAATATTTTTCCTTTCCCCGGTCATCAGGGGCATCAGCCTTTTAATTGCGACTGAGAAGGTTCCTTTGTGTTCTTTATCGTGAGGTTTATTTAGCTTGTAATTCATATTGGTTTGTACTGCGTTGTGAATTATAAATCTGTACATACTCGGGTGAATTTTCCAGAAGCACTGTATGCGTTCCTTCTGCGAGAACCTCCCCTTCCATCAAAAGAATGATCTGGTCATAGTCTTCGATCGGTTCAATTTTTTGGGTTACAGATATTAAAGTAATTCCGGGATAATTATCTCTCACGTTTTGAAGAATTTTCTTCTCAGTATTCGTATCCAAGCGTGCTGTAAAATCGTCAAGCAATAAGATTTTAGGATTTAAAGCAAGTGCCCTGGCAAGCATAATGCGTTGTTTCTGACCGCCTGAAAGGCTCGACCCCCTCTCCGAAACGATGGTATCAAGCTTCTCGGGAAGTGATTCAATGAGGTCTCTCAGTTCAGAACTGTCAATTGCTTTATCAATATCTGCATCGTTCACTTTATTACTAAAAGCAATATTTTCGCGAATACTCAGTTTGAAGATAATGCTATCCTGAAAAACCAGCCCGACTTGTTCATGAAAAGTCACCTTCTCATAATTTTTGATATTTTCCTGATCATATTCAATAGTGCCTCTTGTTGGTTCATTCAAACCGGTCAATAGATAAAGCAGTTGCGTTTTACCTGCAGCAGTTGGACCAATAATCGCAGTTCTGCTTCCGGGTTTAGCTGTAAAACTGATATTCTTTAATACTGACTTTCCGGCATAATCTACATAGACGTTTTTAACAACCACCTCACCCGTCAGTTTGTCTTTTATGATTCCTTTCTCTGTTACATTTTCAACCAATAGCACCTCACAAATTCTTTTATATGAAGCCGATGCTTGAGCAATCAGTGTGCTCATAAAGCCAATGATAATAATTGGGAATATAAGAATAGCAAGGTAACTGTTGAAAGCCATGAAGTTTCCCAGACTCATTGACCCATTGATTACAAACTTACCACCCAGGGCAAGAATGATTAAAACAGATAGATTTGCAGCGAATGAAATGACAGGGATAAGACTTGCAAAAACCCTCAAAATACTTAAGCTAATATCTTTTGCTTCTGTATTTGCCTTTAGAAATTTTTCATATTCATGATGATTCGAATTTAACAACCTGATTAAAGCTGACCCTAATATACTTTCATTGATAACCTTGTTTAACCAATCAATCGCTTCCTGTGCCCGTTTAAAGAGCTTTCTGACTTTCTTCATTAACACATAAAAAGCAAAACCAATGATTGGCAATACCATTAGCACCGGAATAGCCAATTTCCAATTTATCAGGATTAAGAGTACGCAAGCTCCAATAATCAGGAATGCAGATGATATAATAGATGAGATTGCCTGAGCCACAAACGATTTGACGGCATCTATATCTGAAGTTAAATTGGTCAACAGTTTCGAAGGAGATACTTTTTGTATATAAGCATGATCCTGGATAGATATCTTTGCAACCAACTGTGTTCTCAGGTTCTTAGCAACCAGTTCAGCAGTATAAGTCTGAACAATACTCTGCAGATATGAGAAAACAAAAACAGAAACAGAGACAATTAGAAATTGAATAGTAATAGTCTCTATTGAGAAGTTTCCAAGTTTATAACTATCAATAGCATGTGCAATAATTTTAGGTACAACCAGATTTAGTCCATTGCTAATGATAGTTAGAGCAATCAATAATGCAATAAACCATGAATAGGGCTTCAATAAACTAATCAAACTAGGTGTGGCAGAAATATTAGCTGATAAATTGTTTCTTTTCATTAATTAAATTTTGATCTTTTTTAAACAATTATGACAGTATTTAGATTGCAAGGTTTAATAGTATTAGACGAATCGATCAAGTAAATATTTTAAATATATGGATCTATCATTACAGCATTTTACATCAATGGAATGCTCTGCAGCGATCTACAGGGCATTTCATTAGTATAACATTCGCATCTTAATGTCTGTTTATTTTATTTCGTTAGATAAAGAATATGGGAAATCATCTTTATTAACACCCCTTTTCATATTTGGAGCTACACCCATCTGAAGATTAAAAGTACCACTTTTCAGTATATCTTCATGCGTTAAATAGTTTTTCGTATAATCCTTACCGTTCAACAAAGCCTTCTGAATGTAAATATTCGATCCATTATTTAATGGTGAAGTGATAACGAAAGTCTTGCCATTCTCCAATTTGAGGGTGACCTTTTTAAACAACGGGGCACCTAAAGCATACTGACCGCTTCCCGGACAAACCGAATACATCCCGATTGCTGAAAAGACATACCAGACAGATGTTTGCCCATTGTCTTCATCACCACATAAACCATCGGGATTTGGTGTATATAATTTATTCATCACCTCTCGCACCCACTTTTGCGCTTTCCAGGGTTCTCCTGCCCAGTCATATAAATAGATGCCATGCTGGATAGGTTGGTTTCCATGAGCATATTGACCCATTCCTGCAACAGCCATTTCAGTGATCTCATGAATCTGTACTCCATAATAGGAATAGTCATATTTTGGAGGAGCTGTAAAAAGTGAATCCAGCTTAGTAACGAAATTTTTCTTACCACCCATCAGGTTCATCAGTCCCTGTACATCATGAAAAACAGCCCAGGTATAATGCCATGAACAACCTTCGGTGAACGCATCACCCCATTTCTCCGGCACAAAAGGAGATTGCCATGTGCCATCCAGATTCTTTCCTCTCGCAAAGTTGGTTGATTTATCAAAAACATTACGGTAATATAGCGCACGCTTTGCAAAGGTATCCACTTCACTCTGTGGTCTATTTAATTTTTTAGCCAGTTTTGACAGGCAGAAATCGTCATAACTGTATTCCAATGTTCTGGCTACATTCTCATTTACCTTTACATTATAGGGAATATAGCCCATTGTGTTGTAGTATTTAACACCAAAGCGTCCAACAGATTCCATTGGGCCTTCATTATTTGAATTCTTAACCAACGCTTCATAGAGCGTATTGATATCGTATCCTCTTATTCCTTTCAAATATGAATCAGCAATTAAGGAAGCAGAATTAGAACCAATCATGCAATCTCTATGCCCGGGACTAGCCCATTCAGGCAGCCAACCACTTTCTTTGTAGGCATTTACGAGCCCTTCCATGATATGGCTGTTCAACTCTGGCTGCATCAGTGTAAAGAAAGGAAATACTGCTCTGAAGGTATCCCAGAAACCATTATCAGTAAACATGTAACCCGGGAGAACCTGACCGTTATAAGGACTGTAATGCACAACCTTGTTGTCTTTATCAAATTCATAAAATTTACGAGGGAATAGAAATCCCCTGTATAAAGCTGTATAGAATGTTGTCATCTGGGCATCACTGCCACCTTCAACTGTAACCTTGCTCAATTCCTTATTCCATAAAGCCTGAGCCTTGATTTTAGTCTGATCGAATGTATCATTACCAATCTCCCGCATCAGATTTATTTCAGCCTGATCGTAGCTTATAAACGATGAAGCAACTTTAACATGGATCACCTCTCCGGTTTTTGTTTTAAACCTTAAGATAGCGCCAACATGTCTTGACTTGGTTTCCAGATTATTTAGCTGGATAGTTGAGTCCTTGAAAGTCGAAGTTGTTTCGAAATCCTTATCAAAATAGGCTACAAAATAATTCTGAAAGTTTGCAGGGACTCCTCCACTGTTATTTTTACAATATCCAATAATTTTACGTTCCCCAGGAATGATCTTAACGTATGAACCTTTGTTAAAAGCATCCAGCAGGATGGTAGATTCATTAGACTTGGGGAAAGTAAACCTGAACTGTGCCGCTCTTTCTGTAGGAGTGATTTCGACGGTAACATCGTAATCGGCCAGGTAAACCTTATAATAATGTGGTTTTGAAATCTCTGCCTTATGTGAGTACCAGGAGGCTCTATCATTTTCAAATATTTTAACCTTACCTGTTTCGGGCATGAAAGAAAATGCACCATAATCATTGATCCATGGGCTGGGTTGATGAGTCTGTTTAAAGCCTTTAATCTTGTAGGCTTTATATGTATAACCCCAGCCATTTCCCATATTTCCAGTCTGTGGAGTCCAGAAGTTCATTCCCCAAGGTGTTGCAATGGCAGGATATGTATTCCCGTTTGAAAGTGGATACTCTGAATCTGAACCGACCAATGGATTTACCCATTGTGTAAAATCCTTATTTTGTGCTTTACCTATCAGGATGCCACAAAACATCATCATTAGAAATAAAAAAACTCTTGATTTCATATCACTTAAAGGTTATTAACGCATCAATATTTCCAGGTTCTCACCGGGGTTAAACTCTTTTGGTTGTTGACCAAATTTAAAATAGCGCATTGGTCGGGTCCCAAGCAATTTAACCTTATTGCCATCAATATGTAAGGCCGTTCTTTCACGCAGACCGGCAACCCTAATAAGTGGGTTTACTGCCAAAAACTCCATAATCCTTTGTTCTCGTGTTTCTCCGCCATGATCAGTGGGATAAGTATCCTGGTAATGAGGATTGATCTGAAAAGGAACTATATTCAATGTATTAAAGCTTTCAGGCTCAATTATAGGCATATCGTTTGTTGTGCGCAAAGATGGGCAGGCTATGTTACTACCAGCACTCCAACCAATATAAGGAGTTCCTGAAAGGATTTTCCGGCGGATAGGCTCCATCAATTTCCATTTATACAGCATGTAAACCAGAAAAAAAGTATTCCCCCCTCCTATCATGATACACCCGGCATCCTCTACAGCTTGAACCGGATTTTCTTCATTTAAAATGGAATATACATGGTATCCCAGTCTATTGAAAACCTTTTTTACTTTGTTGGTATAAAGCTCATAAGAAGGATTTATCCCATCCGGAGTCAGGTTTACACCTGCAAATGGGATAAAAAGGATTTTATGGACAGAAGTATTTTTTAGAAATTTCAAAATATAAGCTTCAGTCCATTCCAGATATGATTCTCCCGGATTGGTAGAATTACTGATAAGCAGGAGTTGCTGTGGCGTCATATTCAATTTATAAGCTTATGGGAGTTCTTTATTCCCTTTAGTTTACAAATATCGTAAGAAATCTTATCTCTTGTGCTATTTAAGTTAGCATGAACGAAATCCGGATGACATCAACAATAGGATCAAAGAGTTAAAATATAAATTAACTCTAGTAATGGATAATTGGGAATTAATTAATTGAAATCATTAGTGGTGAAAGGACCCTGTCTGAACCTTCAGGACTTCGTGCCTGAATCTCTTCAAAAATAATCGTTTGACCACGATTGGTGTTCTTTATTTGTTTAATCATCTCGTCTGTAAGTTTGCTGCTCTGCGAATCATAATGATTTACATTAAACCCTCTTTGCATGGTCATCCTGAATGAACGGATCTGGAACTGATAATCAAATTCAAAGTCATCGGGCATTCTGGCTATGATATTTCCAGCCGAAATCAACATCTCCCGGCTGATAAAGCCATTCTTTTTATTTGCAATATAGGGATCTGGATCAGGAAGTTTCTTTACTCTGAAGTTCTCTGAACCCATCGGCTTCATAACACCGTTTACTTTTGCTGAAACTGTAATGGTCGCTTGTTTACAACCATCGGTCATTAGAGCCATCCAACCTCCTTTTATCGGATTCGGTTTCAACACACCACAAGATATAGACGGGTAAATATTTTCACGCGGAATACCAGCTATTGCGATTGAAAGCGGATTGTTCACCCCTATATACAATACATTCATATTGGTAGCTGAAACTGTAAGAGAGGGTTTGGCAACTACATATTCACTATGAAAATGATAGGTATTTTCGATACCGGAACCGTTTCTTACACTGACAAAACCTGCATATTTATCAATTCCGGCAGTAGTGGCAGGAAAGTTGAATTTCACATGACCGTTTTTACTGGTAACCAGAGTTGCCTGTGCCTTGCGCGAAACCGGCAGAGAATCTATCCCCCGCATATAGTAAACCTGTGGACTCTGGGCGGTATCGTAAGCTGCCACGATCACTTCGGCTTCGTACTGATCACCGGTGAACAGATAATTGGTTTTGGGCATTATCTTGGCTTCAATCTTCTCATACTTGAAATCGTCTGCACCGATTCTATTATACAGCACATTGACCACATCAAGTTCTGCATTATAAACATCTGTAATAATCTTATTTAAAATAGGGATATCAGCAGCCATAGGTATTTCAAAAAAATTGTGCACTTCCCAACTTTGCTTTACTCCCGAAGCATCATAATAGATCCCATCCGTAATCAGACCGAGTTTTACCTGACTCTGATATCTTGGATCAACCAGATCAAGTAATTTCTTTCTGTATTCCAGAATTTTCTTCTTTAACTCACCTGATTTCCCGGTAGATCCGTTATCTGAACTCCCCATCATAAAAGTAGTAGGTGTCGTGTAATCATCCTTGTTTTGCAACAGCATCATAGGGGTCTTCTTCACAGAATCCAGAGAAATTTTTTCAGTATTCTTAATCAATTCGTCACGCATCTTCTCAATATAAACGATCATATCCAGCGAAAGCCGATGTGCTTCATTCGCTTTATTCCAGGTTGGCCCAATTTCTTCCGGATTCAGAAGATAACTTTTCTCAAAGTTTGTAAAAGTATCTTTTATCTTCCTGGAAAGATTCTCGTTTGCCATAAGTACGCTCTCATTCACAACCGAAAACGCATTTATCACCTCTTTTGATACGTTTAAAGCCAACAGAGCTGTTAATACCAGGTACATCATACCGATCATTCGTTGCCTGGGGGTTTCTCTGTTTGATGCCATTGTAGAAAATTATTGGTTGAGTGTGTATTGTAAATTTAATGTATAATTGCCCGGTTGCACTAAAGCATAATCGACGATCAAAATTGACAAAGTAATCTGATGTCCCTGATGTTTTCCATGCCCGGTATTGACATCCCCAATCCCATTAATCAGCATAGTGGGGATATAGCCAAGCTTGATTTTCCCGGTGGGTTGGCCTGCCTTTCCCCTTCCTGATCCGTTATAATTTCCCGCCTGAATATAGATTTCCATTCCAGGTGGAATAGTGCCTGAAGCGATCGCTACTGAGACAATTGCTAAAGGATCTGACCAATTCCAGTTAAGAGAATAGTTCATCCATTGATTATTGTCGACAACCGTTTCAGTATGATTTCCGGATATGATTATATTAGTCATTTCAAATGTAGTTGTACTACGGTTAGTCAAAGTCAGACTATTCTGCGCATGCCCCACCAGGAAGGTGATACTTAAAAACATAAATACCAATAAATACTTTTTTGTATCCATTTTAATATTTTAAAAATTCAAAACTTTTTCTGGAGCTTTATCTCCCTTGATTTTTTTTGTATAACCACATCCAGTGTCTCCTCTTTGCCTGATAATAAATTGAAATTGAATTGATCTTTCTCGAGTTGATACCCCTGCGGTATGCCATTTGGATATATCTTAATATGCCAACTTCCAGGCCGTAGGTCTTCAAAACTGAAAGCCCCATCCCTCCCTGTTAAAACCCTGAAGGTTTCTGTTCCATTCGATGCTTCAATGATTAGGTTTTCGATATCTTCTTTTACTGGATAATAACCCTTTTGGCCATTTTTTTCATCTTCCCGGATAACCAGAAGACCCTTGATTCGTGCGGACCGTGTCAATGTTATTTCAAATAGGGTAGTCTTGCCAGGTTCTATTGTTACACGATATGGCCCAGGTTCACTTGCAATTGCATTTAACCCAACATTCGATTCATCCATCACCAGAATATAGGTTCCAACTTTAACCATTGGAAACTCAAAATCCCCATTCTTATCGGTCATCGCTATATTTCCGTTCAAATTGAGCATAATACCATCAATATGTTCAATCCCTATATTGATAACTTTACCGGTCAGGCTACCAACATTATTTTTCTTAGATAAAGGGATATTGATTGTACAAGTGTAACGAAATTGAATACTTAATTCTTTTTTGTTCAACGAGTTTTTGACTAGATTGTAATTTGTGCCCAGTTCAATTTCATTATTGCGGTTCAATTGCTCATGGAGCTGAAGAGACAAAAGACTTCTGTCACGATAATACTCCTTCAATTCATAGTTATTCTGGTAATCGAACGAAACATAAGTCTTTTTATTTAAACTCGCCTGAAATGATCCGCCATAATAAAATCGTTGAAAACCAGTAATAAGGTATTGCTTTCCTCCTTGGTAATTAATAAATCCATTAGTTGAAATGGATGGGCTGAACGTATATTTCATTGAAAAATTGGCATTATAAAAATTGGTCAGATCTCCGTTGTTAACCACCAATTTGTTTATGATTTTACCAAATTCTCCCTGAATATTCAGCGTGATTCGTCGCAACGTGCTTTGGATCATAAACCGACCTGTGTATTTTTTATAATTGAATAGGGGATTGGCAGCTCTGTCTTCAAGACCAGTAATAAATGCACCAATACTGATTGAATTATTTGGACTCATCCGGTAACTTGTGAAAACATTAAGGTTTTTACTATAAGGTGCATTAGCATATAAAGTATCTAAAGCTAAATTGGAACGGTTGAGGTTATAGTTCAGCGATAAACTTACTTTCTTTTTAAGGTTGGCTGTGAGACCTGATGAGATATAACTTGAATTGGAAATATAACCGGGAAAACCAGGGTCAGCATGAATAAAGCTGAAATGAGAACTAAAAATTGCATTATTGATATTAAATGTGGCCCGGTATGCTTTGGTCAATTGATTCATTTGTTGTCCGGTTGCCAGTTCAATTTCTGAATTTAACCATGAAAACGGTTTGATAAAACCTGAAATAGTCATCAAATGTGCTATTTTATTTTCGGCATTAAGTTTATTGAGGTATCCGATATCGAACCGGGTTTTCTGATTGATCTTGTAACTCGTAAATAAGGAAAAGATCTGTTTGATCCCAGGGTAATATCTTGGTAAATTAAAGAAGGAACCCACCGAAAGCTTACCAAAAATGTGCCTTAGCTCAATTCCCCGGCCACTTCTTGATGATTCTGTTAAATCGCTTAAGCTGTAATTGTTGTCCCCGAGTGAAATCTCGGTCTTGGGAGTACTGTAAGTAAGAGAATATTCATCATTCAAACCAAGGATTGGATTTCCGCTCCTATCTGGTCCCCGAAGATGAAATTCCACTCTTCTGTTCTTCGTCTCATTTAGAATTCCTCCCCCCCGAATATCAAACATTGACCCATAATTTCTTTTCTCATTTCGGTTGTCTGAGACAAGTATACCCGTAATCTTAACAGGCATTCTGTTGTACCCATCAAATTTTTCATTCGCTGATGGAATAATATCAAAAGAGTAGGCAACTGAACTTTCCATCTCGGGTTTATCTGTAATAGAAGCTGAGAGATTAACATTATACTGCATATAGGAACTCAGACTTTTTGAGACTGACACTGATACATTCGTGATAATAGAAGAGTCTTTTGGGATCCTAAAATTACGGGTTTCAGGTTTTTTGTCATTGATTATATTTGCGATGACCTTAACGTCCAGATTAGATAAATTTCGAATCAGAAATTTTACACCCAACGTATCTCCCGAAAACAAATAACGCGGAACTTTTAGTTTTTCAACAACGATCTCAAAACGGGGTTGAACGAAAATAGGGATGCTGACTTTCCCAACTGGTGGCCCCCCATGATTATCGAATACATCCAGTTCAATAGAATAGTCTCCGGATTTTATATTTTCCGGGATATGAATACTTATAATCTTGTTTATACTGGAGTTTTTTTCTATTTGTGTCGATATATAATTCGCAACCTGCCTCCAGCTACTATCAGGTGTATTGAGTTTTATTTGAACCTCCTTTAACGTGTCGGAATGATTAATGAACATAATGAGAACATTCGAAGTAGATCCTGCAGCCATTTCTTTTCTTTTCTCATTAAGCAATTTGACCTCCAGATCACCTGGTCCTGCTAACACTGACTGACTAAATAAAATGAAAAGAAAAAAGCTGCAGAATCTTTTAACATTCATGTATTATTAATAAGAGATTCTGTAAAAAAAAATCTTTTGTCTGTAGAACAAAAAAAGAGCTTTTGTAAGTTAAATATTAAAAAAAGAGCGTGTATTCAAGTCCGAAAACGTCATTCTCTAATCCTGCTGCCACGATCATCGCCTGATAGGTTTTACCTCCCGGAATACCTTCAAGATCGAATCTGAATCTTGTTGAAGTGGTAGGATAAAGACCTTTCTTCAATGCATTGATAACCTTAACCGATTTCCCTTTTTCATCGAACAACTCAATCGAAACATCAGGAGAAATATAATGATCTCCGTTATTGATAAGATCGATAGCAAGGAAGAGCTTCTCACCCTCCTTGATCAGTATGGGTTCCATGAATTTCAATGATCCTTTGCCTTTATCCGCTATCTCAGTGACTACCTGAATCGCATAACGGGTTACAGTACGTATACTTAAATCACCTTTTTGATTTGGATCAATGGGCACTACTCCTTCTACCATGAGAACACTCCAATAAGTTCCTTTTAATGTGTCAATTTGGGGCAAGGTTATCTCATACTGGATGATTCTGACTTCTTTGGCTTTCAGAATAACTGATTTTGGACTGTACTGAATCCAATGTGCATTGGAACGTTTATGGCTACCCGGTTCGTCATAAAAGGTATTATCCTGAAGATTATATAATAAATCCGTCTGGTACACTTTTACTTCCTGGTCAATATTATCGTTGTTTTGAATCTTTATCTCACCTTTGATCACATCTCCAGGTTTCCCGTTGTGAATATGTTTCAGGCTTCCGAGTACTTCAACTGAAGCATTAGAAATCAGTGGCAAAAAGATAAATAGGGGTAGAAAAAAAAATAATCTGCAAATTTTCATATTATATAGTTTAAGAAGTCTAGCTGGCAGCGGATAGGGTTAGAGTCACGGTAACTGATGTATTTCCAGCTACAGCCCTGACAAGTCCATAGTTTGTTGCCGGATTATCAAGTCCCCAGGTATATCTTAAAACATATCCATCCAGAGCTCCGGTGCCTGAATAGCAGGAACCGATCCCGCTAATAATGGTGGCGGCAGCTGTGGAAAGTGTAACATCAGCCCCATAGGTTGCCACGGTTCCCCCAAAGTTTGTACTTGGAGCTTTGACCATCAGTTTAAGGTAGGTACCAGCAGGTACAGAGGTGACTAAGGCACTCAATGTTCGTGTTGTTGATCCTGGAATCACAGACGAAATCTTTACACGTGCCGTAGAATCTCGAATGCTTGATGCAACAGCCTCCCCAGCGGTTGCAGTCGTTAGTTGGAGATTGATCGTACCAGAGGGACTACTTAAAAGAGCGAGCTCCGGCATACCTAATGACAGAGTGTTGCTTGTCGACCCATTATCTTGGCCCATAACATTGGAGCCTAAAAGAATCCCTAATAAGGTGATACTTAAAATTAGAAATGTTTTTTTCATGGCAATAAATTTTAAAGTGTTAATATAATGACAACCACTACTTTTAATAGTGTTCAAAAACAAATATTGCAAGTAAGATTTTTACAGGATACTTGGCGTTTAGAGGTCCAATTAAATGTTAATTAAATTCCAGCGGATAGTGTAAGGGTCACAGTAACCGATGTATTTCCAGCTACGGCTCTCACAAGTCCATAGTTTGATGCCGGATTATCTAGCCCCCAGGTGTATCTTAAAACATACCCGTCCAGAGCTCCAGTACCTGAATAGCAAGAACCAATCCCGCTTATAATAGTGGCGGCTGATGTAGAAAGCTGAACATCTGTTCCATAGGTTGCTATGGTTCCTCCAAAGTTAGTACTTGGGGTTTTAACCATCAATTTAAGGTAGGTGCCACCGGGTACAAGAGAGACAGATGCACTCATTGTTCGTGTCGTTGATCCTGAAATTACAGACGATATCTTAACACGTGCAGTAGAATCGCGTATGCTTGATGCCACAGCCGACCCGGCAATAGTTGTCGTCAGCTGGAGATTAATCGTGCCTGTGGGGCTACTCAAAAGAGCGAGTTCTGGCATACCTAATGACAGAGTGTTGCTTGCCGACCCATTATCTTGCCCCATAACATTGGAGCTCAAAAGAGTCACCAGTAAAGTGATACTTAAAATAAGTAATGTTTTTTTCATGACTATAATTTTTAAGGGTGTGCAATTATAGATTTCTTCCTAACAGTGCCAGAAATCAATGTACAAACATAGCGCATCTGATGATATAGAGGTATCAGGGATTTGCTGAATTGAGGGTTTGAAATCCTGATTTTATTGGTTATAAAACCTTAGATCAGGGTCAGGTTATCAGAAGTAAGGAAGAAGAGTAAGGGAAAAAGCTGTTATCAATTATTACCATCATGAGCAGTAATCGTAAGAACGATAGTAATTACTTTTGGAGTGGTAGTAGACTGAATAAGCTGGTAATTTGTAGCCGGAAGATATGGGGCCCAGGTATAGGTTAATCTGTAACCATCTGTATAACCTGTTCCGGTGTAATAGCTACCAACTCCTGTAACAAGATCCTGGTCTGTTGCGTTGAGTATAATAGGGGTTGCAACAACAATACCACGTCGGCCTCCGCCATTAAGATTTACACTCAAAGCCGCCAAAAGTGTCAATCTGGTTCCTGCTGGAATGGTTCCACCTGACAAACGGGCTGTAATCTTGCGATTGGTGTTACCTGGCACAACAGACGAGATCTTTACATACATATCTGAATTCGATACAGATGCTACCGGAGTTCCCGCTACTGAGGCAGATAATGTCAAAGCAACAGGTGCATGGTTTGTGTCAATCAGACAAAAATCCTGAACACCCAAAGTGATTTGATCACCAGCGGTATAGCTTTGGGCAACTATTCTTTCGGAAAATAAAACCGAAATCAAAATGAGAATATAAGCAATCTGAAATTTGTTCATCATAAAAATATCCTTTGCGAAAGTAGCCCATCGCTCTGCTCATTCAAAAGACTTATTGCTGAAAATTAGGTACAAATTGCTGATTTTTCATCTCAGAATTTCTGACATGAAAAGTTGTTATACAATTATTTTGTACTGGTGAGTGTATATGTAACTGAGATCTCAATATTGTCTATCGAAGAATGATCAATATCATAGGGTGGAAGCCACTCCCACGAATAAGTCAGTTGATGGCCCTTAAGCGTACCCCGGCCAGTATAGCAGCTGCCGATGCCTGTAATTATTTCTTGTGGATATCCGGTAAGTGTAATCTGGCTTGTTGGTTTCCCGATAGTCCCGGCGCCCGCACCGGCATCCTGACTAATTTGAAGTTTTATCCTGATCTCTACAGGTACATTGTCAGAACTGAGATTTACAGAGATGCTGTTAGTAGAATTTCCGTCGACAATGGAAGAATAATTAATCCAGGTTTTATCAAGTGTTGATGGAGTAATGATCTGTTCTGCTCCCTTTCCAGCTATAAAGGTGATTCTTCTGTCTGATCCCGCAAAATCGACAAGTGCAATCGCCGGAATCGAAAACATAATGGGCATCTGAACAACATTTTTGTTCTGTGCCGAAGCCATTCCTCCGGATGAAATAATAATGATAAAAAGAAACAGACTATAATAAAGTAACTTCATGATGTGATTTCATAAGGATACAATGCCGTTCTTAAATGCAAATTTAAAAAGGTGTGCCATATTCCCAAACTCCAATTTGTCAAATATATTCTGCTTATGGCTACCTACCGTTTTAACGCTGATAAAAAGCGTATCTGAAATCTCCCTTACGGAGCTTCCTTCAGCCAATAACTTCAGGACTTCGGATTCCCTATCGGTCAGTTCTGTTTGTTTTTTGGTTCCCCATGAGAAATGTTCCAGATAATCCTCGATAATACTTCCTGAAACATCATTATCGAGATATTTTCTACCATTATATACCTGATTAATAGCGCTTCCGAGCTGATCATAGGCACAGTTCTTCAAAAGATAACCCCAGGCACCCGCTTCAAACATGCTTCTTATGTAGGGTTGTTCATCATGCATTGATAAAGCTATGGTTTTTATATCCGGAAATTCTTTGTGTAATGCAGCAGTAGTATCAATACCATTTAGATTGGGCATTTCGATGTCCATTAACACAACATCCGGTTTTGAAGATTTAACCTTCTCCAAAACCTCGAGACCATTCCCGGCTTGTGCAACAACATCAATATCAGATGAATCGTTAAGAAAGTCGGCTAACAATTCCCTTAATAATTTATGGTCATCTGCAATCAGAACTTTTATAGGCATATTAAATTTTATTTTGGAACTATGAATAGGGTTAAAACCGTTAACTCCTGTTTTAAGATCCTGGTATCCCAAATTATTTACAATTAAGGATCGATTTATTTGAAAATTTCGAAGAATAAAATATTAATAATCTCATCCATTTCCTGTTTTTATTCTTTTACATTGGCTTAACTTGGATAATCAAACAACGCCTCTACCCCTTAATCCATCTATTTGTAAAAGGTAAGCCCGATTTTTGCATTATTTTTTAAAAAATATAATTGTATTGATATTTATAGTACGATTTCATATGAATTCTTTAAAAAATGGATTCATTTATAAAAATGACATTACTCAACATTTCTTTGGATAAATCCTGACTATGGTTTTACATCTTTGATCTTCTTAATAGTTTCTTCATAGTATGTCAATTGTTTGTCAATTGTTTCTTCATTCATGGACTATGAAGGAGCTATTGACAAACTATTCAGAAATTGTTTACCAACTATTAAGACTATAAAAGAGGACAAAGAATCGACAAGATATTGCGTCAAAATTATCCTGACCTCTAAAAGCAACAAAGAGGTTGCTCTTGAAGAAAGAAGCAACCTCTTTGTATATTTAATAATTGATCAATGTCTTTTATTTCATTTGTTCAGCCAGTTTGACGGCGTTATATGCATTTACGATGCCACCTGAACGACAAAGTTCTGTCATTGAGACCTTTTTATTACTACCCGGTTTCAGGACAGGTTCATTAATTTTAACTACAGACTCTTCTATTACCTGTTTGATCTGCTTTGCAGATAATTTCGGAAAATATGACTTTAATACTGCGGCTAAACCAACAACTACAGGTGAGGCCATACTGGTACCACTCATCATTGCATACGTCCCTTTTCCCGGAACTGTAGAATAAATTTTTACCCCAGGAGCAAAAACATCGACCATTGTTTTTCCATAATTTGAAAAATTAGCAATCAATGAACTGGCTAATGGCCCGCTTGCTCCAACGGTTATCACATTCGAGAAAGTTTTATTGCCTTTTATATAGCGTGTTGTAGGAAAACTTGCAACTGTATCGATATTCTGAGCATCATTACCTGCAGCTTTCACGATCAATACATTCTTTTTTTCTGCATAACGGAAGGCTTCCTCAACCCAATTTTGTTCGGGAGAAAAAGTTTTTCCAAAGCTCATATTGATGACTTTTGCTCCGTTATCCACTGCATAACGAATAGCCAGTGCGATGTCTTTATCATGTTCATCGCCATCCGGGACGGCTCTTATCATCATAATCTCCACATTATCAGCTATACCGTTCATGCCCAGATTATTATTTCGTGCTGCACCAATAATTCCAGCAACATGTGTACCATGCCTGTGATCACCCCCCATTACATTGTTGTTTCCATAGTAACGATCGTTAAAGTCAGCATAGTTGTCACCTACGATACTATCCCTGTAATTAAGGATTCCACTTATCGGCATCTTAACAAGTGGCTTAAGTGAGTCGATAAGGAATTTCATTCGATTATAAATCAGCTTGTTCGTTGTATCAACTCTTGAGATCCTAAACATGTTAACATAGCTGCGCTGACTTAATGCTTTTTGTTCGTCAGTTGTCTTGTATCCTCTTAAGTCACCAAGTGTATAGGTATCTTTATTTAACTCCTTTTGAAAAATAGGGTTGTATTCACTATAAGCCTTTAATTGATTCGTAAGCTGAGTAATGCTTTTAGCTTCCCTCGTGGATTGCAATACAGCTAGTTTACTTTTTTGCCAATCGTGAAATGATTTCCGATCCTTTTTAGGGAGCTGGGTATCCGAAGTAATCTTTTCAAACCGGTCTTTGTTTTTGTAATACACTCTAAGGTATTCCTCGGTGTCTTTGGTCAGGTTGTTATTAGGGTCTTTACTTCCAATGAAATTCCAACCGAATAGATCTCCAACATATCCATTTTTGTCATTATCCAAACCATTGGGTTTCTCAAGAGGATTGTGCCACAGGACAGGCTTAAGATCTTCGTGTAATGTATCGACACCCGAGTCAATAATTGCAACCACAACTGGAGAAGACTTTTTGTCTTTGAGCAATTCATTGTATGCCTTGTCAATGCTAATACCGTAAACATGGTCTTGTTGTAAATCCAACATATGCCAGTCACGGGGAACAATGGTCTGCGCTTTCAGGCCATACCCGAAAGCAAGAAAAAGAACGAGAAACAGAGGGATGATTTTTCTTTTCATGATTGTGTGTGTAAGGGGTTTATTAGGGTTAAGGCCAATTTGTAAAAGTATATAAAATAAGATTATTGAAACTTTGTTCGATAGAAATTCTAAAATGGCATCTTATGTTTACAGTACTAAATTTTTGTCACCATAATATCATTCCGATCGATGAAATTGGCATATCTGAATGTCGGTAAACCGAGCGCCATTACCGAATGAATTGTTCCATCAATCCCAAGTAATTTGGCGAGTGAGCCTTTCTTTTCAAGTTTTATAGCTGCACAGACAAACCCCATGTAAACCTGGCTCACTCCCATTGTTTCTGCCATCAAAGATCCATTCTGATAGGCAAGATTGGCATCTGCAATACCGAACCTATTTGTTTTGGGAGTATGAATGAGAACTACAGCTGTTGCTTTGCGAAGGATTGGGTCATTACCATTCTCCAATTCTTGCTTCATGCGACTAAATACTTTTTCATAACGGTATGCTTCCGGCATGATGCGTTTCAAGAAAGGTTTCAAAAATGGGTTGTTTAACTTCTCCACCGATGAACTAAATACTCCTATTGTAAAATCAATAATTAAACGCAGTTTATCAGGATCAGTAACTAAAGTAAAAGCCACCTGCTGTTGATTACTTGCAGTGGGTGCACGATGAGCCGCCTCCAGTATGACATCCAATGTTTCAACCGGGATCTGTTTTTTGGAGAACACGCGATTTGATCTGCGTGCCTTACACAACAACATCATTTGTTCGGCAGTCGGATAAAGGGTATAATCCAAAGGATGAACCTTCTCATCAGGAAACTCAGAATGAATAACTCCTCCTGTTTGACACACGGCTACACAGTGACCACAAGAAATGCAACCTTTTGAACTTTCTATGATCGCCTTTGCATCTGTACTGCTTTGATTGATAATCTTAGAAGGACAAATCCTTATACATTTTCCGCAACCGGTGCATTTCTCTTCGTCAATTCTTATTTTCACTTCAATCATATATTATTTATTTCATTTATTCAAGACAAAAAAAGGCTTTTGAAATGTCCATGCAATCCCCCTTTGGTGAACTTATCGCAATGCTTTTGCAGACCTTTCGTGCTATATATAGCGCGAAAGGTGCACGATTGGTATGCCAAATGTGTTCGATTCGTGCGCGAAATGTCTTTTTCATATTCCCGCCATATGCTTTGTTTTTACTTTTCAGATTTCCGCTTTAAAATCTTCTTTTAATTTGACAAAGTTAACGGAATCTAAATTCATAGAATATGAGATCTAATTCTATCACTTTTCTTATTTGGAAAACAGTTTCCATTGTTTTTTATAAGCAACAATCAGTTCGTTATACCACTTGTCATTTAGATTATACGCGCTCAGCATATCGGTTACTGTTTTCGATTCTGCATAATCTCCGGAAGCCAGCATTTGCCCCAGTCGTTTTTGTACTGACAATGTGATATCCGGTTTGGATTCCTGTTTATGAATTTCCTTCAACAAGTCTAGGGCGTAGGCCGGCCTGTGGGTATCCAGCAAAACAGAAACTGCTTTCAATAAAAAAGGAATTTCCTGTCGCGATTTCAATGCAGTCATCAGGTCAGGGGGCTCAATTCCTAATTTGTCAATCATATTATCCTGGTAATATATTTTCGCCTTTTCAAAAGCAGCGATGATTGCTTCAGGGTCATCAGTTTTAATAATTGAATCGAGTTGAATCTGCCAGCGTTTATAGACCCTGGGACTTTCAAGTGATGCCAATATACGGAGCGCTTCTGATTTATCTATTTTACACTCAACAGGAAAGTTTTTGGCGATGAGTTGCTGTAGTAATTTTGCCCCAAGTGTAAAGTCTTTAGCTTTAATTAAACCAGCAATATGATCAAGATTTCGCAGATAAACAGTCTTTTGTTGTTCACAACGCATTGCTTCATAATTAATTCTCAATGCCTTGATATCCGATTCCATGCTCTTATCTCCTGTAGAAGCCAGTATTAGTTGAAGACTATCGGTCTTTTGAAGCATAGTACCTGAACTAATTGTATCGCCTGACCAGATCTTCAAATGCAAACTATTGATATTTGCTGCGATCTGTTGCCTGATTTCATTGATATGAATAGCACTGCCTTTTTTGGGGACAACTGATTTCAATGTATCGGTTTGTAAAAACTCCATGATAATTTTCGGGTTTCGATTTGGGGTCAATTTATGCTGGTTTGCATTTGCAAGATTGTCAGTTGCCGGTATAACTGCGTTTGATAACTTCAATTGAAGGGTTTGAAATTTCGTGAGATTGGCAGTCAATAAAACACTATCCTTGGCATTTTGTATCATTAATTTTGCCAGCAATTGTTTCCTGAGCGCAGTCAGATGATTGATACTATCACGAATGTTTTTAATCTGATACAACATGATACGATCGTCCAACTGCGATAAAGCAAGGCTGTCCTTCACGTTCTTTTTAGCTTTATTGACCTGTAACCGTTTTATGACTTTAGCTAGAAAGGCACTATCCTTAATGTCTTGTAAGTGGATTTTTGGTGAGACCTGTTTTTGACTTTTCGCATTCAAAATGCTATCCTTTTTTGCCTTTGCGATTAGAAGTGCCCTACCCTTTTGCTTTGCAGATATAATTGTAACTGTAGTATCTCTTTCCCTTCGCTTATTCTTTTCAAAATCAGTAAGAACCCTATTCTTCGTCTTATTAATATCTTCATCCGGAACTATGATGGCCAGATCTGTACCCTCATAGGGTTTAAATCCCGATGGTCGGTTGCTGATCGTCTCTAAACGGATCCTGGCAGTCTCGTAATCATCTTTTAAACTGGCAGACTCTGCAATCCTTATAACCTGTTCAAAGGTTGCCAGCGAAGCCTCCAGATCGTTATTCTTAAATGACTTTTCAGCCGATTTCAACATCGATTTGCAGATCATATCAGCCAAATAACGTTCCCTGGAATCTCCTCCAATCAATCCATCGTAAGTTTCTTTCAGCAAAATTGCTTTCTCATAATAATCAACCGTGACAGTGTAAATCCCAAAATTGAGTGATTTGAGTGCAAAATCAATATATGCATTATACAAACGCAAGCTCAGACTGCCAATCAATAAACTATCAGCATGTGAACGACTGCCCCCCGTCTCCAGTTTATAATTCTCTGAAGCATTCAACATACCCATTGCTTCAGAGAATCGCTCATTATCTGCAAGCTGAGCAGCTTTAATGGTCATTGCATTCCGGATCAGCATACCTGCTTTCACATACAAACGCCAATCAATTTTAGTGTGCTTATGAGTTGCTGCATAACTATCAGCAAAGTTACGAATGGCTTTATACCCAACCTCAGTAATACGACTTTCAGCCATCTGTGATAAAAAAGTAGCAAGGTTGTAATCGGGCTGGCCGGAATCAAAATAATAGGAAAGATTATTTGCGAACTGATGACTAGCCTTCAGCAAGTCTTCATCAGTTACCACATTTGACTTGATAAAGTCCTGTTCGATCAATTTCTTTCTAAAGAGATTGATTTGCATCCGTTTTCCCAACAATAAAGTATCTTTCTTTTGAAAAAGAGGATAGCGGTTAAAGTGTTGACCGGTAATCCAGTCATTGACAACAATGACTTCAAGATTGGTAGCCAGAAACTCTGAAGGATCATGCATTTGAATATATTGCATCCCATCAAGCAGGCTTTCTGTACGTTGCATTAACCATCCTGCTGCATAATAACGATCAACAAGTTTTATCTGATTATCTGCTACTTCATAGTCATCAGCAGAATGATAAAATGCAATTTTATCGATAATTGGTAGATCTGTTATTGCTTTATGCAATGCAATAGAAACAGAACAGTCACCCTGATTTACATTTGCTGCTTTAACCGTCACTAAAACAGGTTTTGTTTTAACTTTAGAATTGGAAGTACTGGATTCTGATAATCGGAATGTAACCAGAGAAGGGAAGATATAATCCCTGATATCGAAACCTTTATAAGTTAGATCGCCTGAAAGCTTTAACCCGGTAAAGGAAATAACCGCGATGGACTCACCACTGATATCTTTGATCAATTTAATACTTACATTGTAATCGACATATATGCGAGCAATCTCCATACTCGTTGGACGGCTTTGAGCAATGGCCTTTACAATGCGTCCGGTAGTAAGGATGATCTCACCTGAAGGTCCTTTTGCTCTAAACAGGTATCTTGAAGGTTGATTATCAATTGTACTATCTACAGGGACCAATTGAGACCAACCGGAAAGCATTGAAAGCAAGAAGAAAAGAAAAAGCGTATGGGTTAAGCGCATTATTAAAATTTACTTTATTATTTGCTGATTTGCAAAGGTAATAAAACAAAAAAGCCCCGCATAATATCTGCAGAGCTTTTAAGCTTTCTTTAAGCACCCATTTTCAGTACTGTATTCTCAATTAATTATTTTTAGGTCTTTCATCCATCTAAATAATGGTTCCATCCAACCTTTACGGGCAAAGACAAAACCATGCCCCCCTTTTGGATAAATGTGCATCTCTACAGATACGTTGTGATGTCGTAACATTTCGAAATATTGGATACTGTTGTCAACATCAACCACCTTATCATCAGCCGCTTGAGTTATATAAGCGGGTGGAGTATTTTCATCTACCTGCAGTTCGTTTGAAAACTGGTCAATTACATCTTTTGATGGATTCCTACCCAGCAACTTCGTCCTGGAATCTTTGTGAGTAAGGTTATCTTGCATACTGATTACAGGGTATACCACGATTTGAAAATCGGGACGTAGACTCGTATTATTGCTGTTTTCAATTAAAGCAGTTTTAAAATGAGTTGCTTCAGTTGAAGCTAAATGCCCGCCTGCCGAAAAACCCATTATTCCAACTTTATTTGGATTGACACCCCATTTGGCTGCATTTTCACGAACTACTTTTACGGCTTGTTGAGCATCTTGAAGTGGCGCAATCTTTTTATCCATCTCGATCGAATCATCAGGCAAACGGTATTTGAGAACAAACGCAGCAATTCCATTCTTAGCCATTTCCTTTGCAGTAGTAACTCCTTCACCCTTATAGACAATTACGCTATAACCACCGCCTGCACAAATAACAACTGCTGCACCTGTCGCTTTATCTTTTTCAGGAAGATAAATTTCAAGGGTAGGCTTTACAACCCTTCTGATCATATCCTGCTGGCTTGCAAGGTTATTCTCTTCTCTGACATTTTCTTTAGCGTTAGGAATTGGTCCCTGATAGAGATTTATTATTTCCTGTGCCTTTGTTGAAAAAGACATTAAAAGCGTTAGAATAACTACGATTTTTAATTTTCTCATCTTTTTTTACTTAATTTCTTTTAAAAGACCATCATAAAAAAACCAATCCTTGATAATCAAAGGATTGGCTTTCTATTCGTACCCAAGGCGAGACTCGAACTCGCACAACCGTAAGGTCACTAGTCCCTGAAACTAGCGTGTCTACCATTTCACCACTTGGGCAGAAAAAGTCAATTTACATTAAAAAGTGCCCAGAATCAGACTCGAACTGACATGCCCTTGCGAGCACCACCCCCTCAAAGTGGCGTGTCTACCAATTTCACCACCTGGGCCTTTCAATGAGATTGCAAATATACGTCTACTTTTCAAATTGACAAGGTCTTCTGTAAAATAATGAGTAAAAAAATCAGATTGATCGTTTTGAAAGATTTTACCAAATAAATAGTTAGTGAAATTTGTAAAATCATAGTATCTTTACTTATTATCACTTTTTTTTGCATGCGAATTAAAATTTACTAATTTTATAACCTCGAATTCCTACATTTTACTAGCGCATTATTGAAGCTATACTATTAACCATAACCGGCATATATGCTTATCCAACAGGATTTAAAACAAATTCAGAGTAAGGGCATTGATCTCGAAACTTTTGAAGAGCAAATAGAAAACTTTAAACGGGGTTTTCCATTTATTGACTTGGTTGCACCTGCTACGCCAGAAGATGGTATCAAAATATTTAATGAGACGGAAATAAAAGGTTTAGAAAAGACTTTTAACTACGAAGCCCCTGATCGTTCTGTATTAAAATTTGTCCCTGCTTCCGGTGCTGCAAGCCGTATGTTTAAACAATTGTTTTCATTCAGAGAACAACTGACAGGAACAGTCGATGATCGGAAATTACTTGAATCAGATAAGGGTTTTAATTCTGTTTATTACTTTTTCGAGCATCTGAAGAGTTTCGCATTTTATCTGGAACTCTCGGCAATATTGGAAAAAGAAGAATACAATATCGATGATGAACTGGCCGATGGCAACTACGGTTTGATCCTCGATTACCTGCTTTTGGAAAAAGGGCTCAATTATGCTAATCTTCCAAAGGCACTGCTTCGTTTTCATCGTTATGAAAATGCATCATCACGTATGCCTTTTGAAGAGCACATGGTGGAAGCCGCAAACTATTGCCGTGACAGTGATGACCGTGCTGCGGTTCACTTTACCATCTCTCCTGAACATGCGGATAAATTTATTTCTGACATCAATCTGGTTAAGGATCAATATGAGGAGTTGTTCGATTTAACCTATGAACTTACCTTTTCAATTCAGAAATCATCTACCGATACCATTGCTGTCGATATGACCAACAAACCTTTCCGCGATGAGGCAAACCAGTTTGTTTTCAGACCAGGAGGACATGGTGCACTGATCGAGAATCTAAATGACCGGCAAGGTGATATTATTTTTATCAAGAACATTGACAATGTGATTCCTGATCGTTTAAAAGATGAGACATTTCGTTACAAGAGAGCGATTGGTGGTTATCTGATTAAAATGCAGGATAAGATTTTTCAATATCTGGAGCTTCTTGAGACCGGAAAAGCTTATGATAATGATCTGGCTGAGATAGAAAAATTCTGTATCCAGTCACTTTCGATGAAATTCCCGATAGAGTATTCATCCCTGAATCGTCAGGAAAAAGGTGAGTACCTCTTTATAAAACTGAATCGCCCCATCCGTATTTGTGGAATGGTGAAGAGTGAAGGAGAACCCGGTGGTGGCCCGTTCTGGGTCAGAAACTCAGATGGCGAAATCTCTTTACAGATTGTTGAATCATCACAGATCGATTTCAATAACGCTGAACAAAAAGAGATCTTTTCACAGAGCACTCACTTTAACCCTGTTGACCTGGTTTGTGGCGTTCGCAATTACAATAATGAATGTTTTGATTTGCACGATTTTATTGATCCTTCTACCGGATTCATCTCTTTGAAATCAATGTTCGGAAAGCCGCTTAAAGCGCAGGAATTACCCGGATTATGGAATGGAGCCATGGCCGAATGGATTACAATTTTTGTTGAAGTTCCTCTCATCACGTTTAACCCGGTTAAGACCATTAATGATCTTCTCAGGGATGAGCATCTATGATAAACGAACATTTCAGCCACTTAACAGTTAATATTTAATCTGATTAGCAGAAGAAGCCAGCCACTTTCAGGCCGGCTTTTGCACTGTCTATAAATAATTTTTCACTCTGAATGAGATCCATTTCCGCTACATTACTAAAAGAGATGATTGACAAAGAGGCTCCCATTCAAATAATTGACATGAGAGAGCCTGAACAATTTGAGCAGTATCATATTACTAATGCTCATAATATTCCACTGAATATGATCAAGAACAGAACTGACTTTATCAGACCAAAACATCTTGTTATCGTATATTGCAGTTTCGGAGCCAAAAGTGAATATATGGCAGATTATCTGAGGGAGACATTGAATACCCGGAACATTTGTTTTCTGGAAGGTGGACTTTATGAATGGTACAAAGATGTCGACCCGGCTGCACCTATATTTTAATTATCCGAAGATTCCTTCGATCAATCCTCCATCTATTGAAATGGTCTGACCGGTAATGTAACGTGAATGTGGCGACATAAGCCATGCAACCAGGGAACCAAAGTCTTCAGCACTCCCCATAAAACCTACCGGAACCTCATTTGCACTGGCCTTTCTTGCATCTTCCAAAGAAACACCTTCCACTTCCATTCTTTTCAAAATGAGCCGCTCCATGGCATGGGTATCATGCCTACCGGGCGCCAACACGTTGACGGTAATACCTTCACGTGAAACCTCCCTGGCCATTTCCTTTGCCATACCAACTACTGCCAGTCGCAAAGAAGTGCTTAAAACCAGATATGGAATGGGTTGCTTGACGCTTTGGCTTTCAAGAAAAAGAATTCTTCCGTATTTCTGTTCACGTAATAAAGGTAACAGCGATTTTATCAGGACTACTTTCCATCTCAAAAGGCCATTGTATGCCTCATCCCAATCACTTATCTCGGTTTCCATGAAAGAACGGGCAGGTGGACCACCGGCATTAACCAGCACACCATCCAATGCACGACCATCTATCGTATTCAAAATCACAAGTGGTGCATGATCCGACTTGACATCAAGTTCAAGCGGTTCAAATAATCCGGGATATTCGACCGCCATACTGGCCAGCACATCTGTGTTCCGGCCTATCCCGATAACAAAAGCTTCTTCATTAAGAAGAGCTTTAGCAACGCCCTGACCCAATCCTGACGTTGCACCACATACTATAAAAAGCTTACCTTTAATTTGCAGATCCATCGTTATGGTATTAAAATTGGAATAAGTCCTGTATATTACTATAAGGCAAAATGAATCTTAATGTTCATTTTTTTAGTGATTTACATCATATAAATGTAAACCATCTTTTTCAAAAGCCATAACGCCCATGTCAGTCATAGGGTGGTTCATCAATGAGGTGAGCACTTCATAAGAAGCGGTAACCGAATGACAACCTACCATACTGACCCTGTATATCTGGTCAACATTTTTAAAACTGGCTGCCAGTACTTTAGTCGTCATGTTGAAAAGTCTGAAAGTCTTCACAATATCCGAAACTACATCGATACCGTGTGAAGAAATATTATCCAGCCTGTTAACATAAGGAGCAACAAAATCAGCGCCGGCATTAGCTGCAATCAAGGCTTGTTGTTGCGTAAATATTGCGGTAGCCGTAACATTCATTCCGGCATCTTTCACCATGCTTATAGCCCGGTAGCCTTCACGGGTTACTGGAATTTTTACATAAAAATTATTTTTCAGATCAAAATAATCCCTGTAGCGTTTGGCTTCAAGTAATATGTCGTCTGAATTTTCACTGATGGTCTGAATATGCAACATCTTGTTCCCAATACATGCTTGTATTTCAGGAATGATGACCGATAGTTTCTTGTCTTCTTTAAAAAGGATAGTTGGATTGGTTGTGACCCCCTCCATAGGATAATAATTGAACAAATCTTTGATTTCCTCAATGTTTGCAGTGTCTGCTAAATAAATCATGATTGTAATTGTAAATATAGAAATAAAAATAATTTATGTTTTCGGCCGTGGTTTATGCGGTCTGCTATCATCTTTCTTCTTGTAGTTGCCTCCCGGTTTAGGCCCTCTCTTTTTGAAATCGCCTCGTGGTCTGCCACTTGATGCAGATGGATTATACTCAGGACCGTCACCCCATTCTACTGGGGTCTTAATTTTATAGACCGGCATTTCCAACATCTGTTCGATGCGTTTGAATGAGTCCTGTTCTTTGCGTTCTCCATTGATAAAAGTGATGGCAACTCCCTCGCGCTCTGCACGGGCTGTACGTCCAACGCGATGAACATAATCTTCAGCATCACGGGGAACATCATAATTTATGACCAGTTCGATGGTATCGATATCAATTCCTCGTGCCATCACATCTGTAGCAACCAGTACATGAGTTTGCTGGTTCCTGAAGCGAAGCAATACAGCTTCACGTTCCTGTTGTTCGAGATCAGAATGAATCTCTTCAACCGAATCAATCACTTTTTTCAGATTGCGAGTAACATCTTTTACTGCTTGTTTGGTAGAACAAAAAATAAGTACACTCTTCAGATCTTTTCCTTCCAACAAATGACTGATCAGATTGATCTTGCTCTTATCGTGAACCATATAAGCTGCCTGCATCACAGAGTCGACAGGTTTGGATACAGCCAGGTTGACTTCGACCGGATCTACCAGGATCTTTTTAGCCAGTTCCCTGATCTTGGGAGGCATGGTTGCCGAGAACATGAGCGTCTGTCTCTTCTCAGGAAGGAAACTAATTATCTTCATGATATCTTCAATGAAGCCCATATCAAGCATACGATCAGCCTCGTCCAGAATAAGACAGCGAACCCCTTCAGAAGTAAGATGTCCCATGTTAAGGTGCATCAACAGTTTTCCGGGAGTAGCCACGATCACATCACTCTGCGTCATCAGCGCCTTTCGATGTGTGTCATATTCTAATGCATCACCTCCTCCATATACAGCCTTGGAACTGACGGGCATAAAATAAGCCAGTCCTACAATCTGCTGGTCAATCTGCATTGCCAACTCACGTGTGGGAGCAATAATAATTGCAGAAGTACAATTACAGGGTTGTGTAACGATCTGGTTAAGCATGGGAATCAGATAGGCCGCAGTTTTTCCTGTTCCGGTCTGGGCACATCCAATAAGGTCCCTGCCTTCCAGAATCGGGCCTAATACTGCCTCCTGTACAGGAGTGGGTGATTCAAAACCCATAGAGTCTATTGCATCAAGCAAGCCCTGGTCGAAAGAATAATCAACAAATTTCAATACGAATATATTTTATACAAAATTAGCCCTTTAATGAATATGAAATTGCAAAGAATTCAGATTCTGTCTCCTGAAATAATATTAATGTAAAGAGGCTTCAAATTGCATCCTGAAAAAGAGTCGAATCAAGCCACGGTAGTGATGAGAAAAAACAAAAAAAGGAGTGTCGCCACTCCTTTTTTGTCTAGTATGTATTAACACACCTAATTATTTCTTCTTGCCTTTTTTAGTTGCTGCAATTGAATCAGCTTTCTTTGTAGAATCAGCTTTACGCATTGCTTCTGCATTGATGATGTTTACTGAATCAGTTTTGCGAATAGAATCTGCCTTAACAGTAGCAACAGAGTCAGCTTTACGGATAGAATCCTGTTCAGCAAGTTTAGCCTTTTCTGAAGCACTAGGTCCGCAAGCAATAAAAGTAGCCATTCCGGCAACAACCAATAATTGAATTAATCTTTTCATAATATTTTTTGATTTTTTAAAAGCGATGCAAATTTACAGCTATTTCAAGAATGAGGTATACTTTATAGTTTAAAAATAAATATTTCAGACTAAAAAAAGTCATTTTATTTATACAACACTGTCTTACATTACATTACAATGATAATTTCAAAACTTAAGTGTAGATTTTTTCTACAATCTCTTTCATATTTTCCATAATCATCCGCCAATAACCTTGACAATCGATTGTATTTGGATACAATTTCCATAATTATACCTATAAAAGCAGAGGAGTAGCCCCGGTGGTCACCCCGATTCTTAGAAAATGTTAAATGATAACCACCGGGATCACCTCTCCGTTAATATATAAAAGAATAACCTTTCTGACTTTATTGACATTCCAAGTAAACCGTTTTGTAAATTTGTAATGTTTAATATTAAAAGACAATAAAAAGCAATAGATATGGCTCCATTGGCAGAATTATTACGACCCAAAAATCTGGAAGAATACATCGGACAAGATCATTTGTTGGGTTCCGGAGCCATCCTACGCCGTGCTATCGAAACTGGGTCGGTTCCTTCTATGATCCTATGGGGCCCTCCCGGTGTAGGCAAAACTACACTGGCACACATCATTGCAACCATACTTAAACGCGAATGCTTCACGTTAAGCGCCATTAGTTCGGGTGTCAAAGACGTGAGGGAAGTCATTCAAAATGCAAGAGAGACCGGGAACGGCCCTATTCTTTTCATTGATGAAATTCACCGGTTTAGCAAATCGCAACAAGATTCATTATTGGGTGCCGTCGAAAAGGGTGACGTTACCTTAATAGGTGCAACGACTGAAAATCCTTCTTTCGAAGTCATTGCCCCCCTCCTGTCCAGATGCCAGATTTATATTCTGAAAACTTTATCAGAGGAAGAACTTCTTAAAATACTGGAAAGGTCACGTCGGGAGTTGGAAATCAGAAACAATATAACGGTTACCATTAAAGAACACGATGCACTGCTGCGTATATCCGGTGGCGATGCACGTAAACTGCTCAATGCTATTGAGCTGGTTGCTCAGATGGAAGCTGCAAAGGGGAAAGAAATCGTGGTAACCAACGAAAACACCATCCGTATTATCCAACAAAACCTTGCCTTCTACGATAAGGGCGGTGAGATGCATTACGATATTATTTCTGCATTCATCAAAAGCATCCGGGGCAGCGACCCGAATGCTGCCGTTTACTGGCTAGCGCGCATGATAGAAGGCGGTGAAGACCCCCTGTTTATTGCCCGGCGGTTGTTGATTCTTTCTTCCGAAGATATCGGGAATGCCAACCCCAATGCGCTTCTTTTAGCCAATGCCTGTTTCGATGCAGTCAACAAAATCGGTTATCCCGAATGCCGGATCATTCTTTCACAAACGGTTACCTATCTGGCTTCTTCAGCCAAAAGCAATGCTGCCGTAGTAGCAATCAGCATGGCACAGGAACTCGTTCAGCAAACCGGAGATCTCCCGATACCATTGCATATCCGCAATGCACCCACCAAACTGATGAAGGAAATCGGGTATGGTCAGAATTACAAATATGCGCATGACTATCCGGGTAACTTTGCCGATCAGGAATTTCTACCCGACAAAATAGCCGGTCGCAAATTATATGATCCGCAAAACAATCCGAGGGAAAACGAATTAAGGGCAAGATTAAAAAGCCTTTGGAAAAATAAATACGGTTACTAATACTGAATTCATCTTCTTTATTATCTTTACCCCCTTTTAATTTACAACCCAATTTTCTAACCCAACCCAATCATTCATGAAAACCCTTACACAACTAGGAATCACACTGTCGCTTTTCCTGGCGCTTGGTATTTCCGCAATGCCTGTTTCAGCGCAACAAAGAAGGCCTGCTGATCCAACTGCTCCACAGGGGCAAATTCCTGTAACTCCGGGAGCAACCCAGACGCCACAGGCACCTGCCCAAAGAAACCCAAAGCCTTATAAAGAGGTGATTACATCCAAAGCTAAGACCAGCAAAGGTCTTTTCACAGTTCATAAAGTAGATGATAAGTATTATTTCGAGATCCCTGATTCACTGATGAAACGCGAGTTCATAGCCATAACACGTTATGATAAGACCTCTTCAGGTGCAGGTTATGCAGGTGAAATGCTTAACCAATCTGTACTTTATTTTGAAAAAGGACAGGAAAACAAAGTATTGCTTCGCAGTTCATTGGTAGTGAATATTGCGGCCGACCCCAATCAGCCTCTCGCACAAGCAGTAGCAATCTCCAACGTGGATCCTATCGTGGCAGCATTCGATATCAGGGCGTTGGGCAAGGATTCTACAGGTGTTGTTATAGATGTAACCGATTTCTTTAAAAGTGAAAACACGGTTATCTCGATGCCAAACAGTTCCAAGACCCAATATAAGTTGGGTGCTCCTCAGACCGATCGTGTTTTCATTGAAAGCATTCATAGCTATCCGATCAATACTGAAGTAAGAGTTTCAAAGACATTTTTAATCAACAATACCCCATCTGCAGGTACCCCATCAAGAGGCGCTGCAGACAGGCCATTACCTGCAACCGAGGCTGGTGTTGCAACATTTGACTTCAATATTTCAATGCTGTTATTGCCTAAGACACCTATGCATCGTAGAGCTTTTGATGCCCGTGTAGGATTTTTTGCCGATAGTTTCACTTCGTTCGACGAAACCAAAATGGGATCAGAAAAAGAGACTTTTGCAGTCAGATGGAGACTTGAGCCAAAACCCGGTGACGTTGAAAAGATGAAACGTGGAGAACTGGTAGAACCTGTTAAGCAGATTGTTTACTATATTGATCCTGCTACTCCTAAAAAATGGAGAAAATATCTCATCCAGGGTATCAACGACTGGAACGTAGCTTTTGAACAAGCCGGATTTAAAAATGCTATTAAAGGCAGGGAATGGCCTGAGAAAGACACGACAATGAGCCTTGAAGATGCTCGTTTTTCTGTAGTTCGTTATTTTGCATCCGACATCGAAAATGCTTATGGCCCCAATGTACATGACCCACGCAGTGGTGAAATTCTTGAAAGCCATATCGGATGGTACAATGATGTTGCTAAACGTCTTTACAAATGGTACCTCATACAGACTGCCGCTATCGACCCTCGTGCCAAGAACAAAAAATACGACGATGAATTAATGGGACAGTTGATGCGTTATGTAGTTTGCCATGAAGTAGGCCACACGCTGGGTTTGCGTCACAACTTCGCAGGTAGCAATGCTATTCCGGTCGAGAAATTGAGAGACAAAGCCTTCACAGATCAGTATGGTCAGTCAGCTTCCATCATGGACTACTCACGTTTTAACTATGTCGCACAACCGGGTGACAATGTTACTAACCTGATTCCTAAAATTGCTGTTTACGACAAATGGGCAATTCAGTGGGGTTACAAACCAATCCTTGATGCCAAAGATGACAAGGCTGAAAAGCTGGAACTCAACAAATGGGTACGTTCACATGAAGCTGATCCAAAGTATTTGTTTGGAAATGAGTCGAGTCAATATGATCCACGCTTCCAAAGTGAAGATATTGGAGATAATGCCATGAAGGCCGGTGAATATGGTATCAAGAACCTGAAAGTAATCCTACCCCACCTGATTGAATGGACCAAAGAAGATGGTGATGACTATACCGACCTTGCTACAATGTATGGTGAGTTGACTTCACAGTTCTCGAGATACCTGGGCCATGCTGCCAAAAACGTAGGTGGTGTTTACGAAACTCCAAAGACTTTTGATCAACCTGGCGCATCTTATGAAGCCGTACCACGTACCAGTCAGAAAGAAGCCGTTGCCTTCCTGACAAAGAATATATTCATTACCCCACTTTGGTTACAGGATAAAGAAATCATGAGCCGTATTTCACATACTGGTGGATTGGAACTGATTACCCCGATCCAGGAAGCAGCGTTGAACAATGTAATGAATGCAGGCCGGTTGAACATGTTGTCGACAAACTCTGGCGTCAGCACACAAAACTATTCTGTCAATGAATTGCTGCAGGATCTCAAGAATGGCATATGGTCTGAAGTACCTGCGAAGAAAGCCGTTGACTTTTGCCGCCGCAACCTACAGAAGGCATATGTTGAAAAACTGTTGGCCATCCTTGAACCTGCCGCAGCAACTGCAGCACCTGCAGCACCTGCAGCACCTGCCGGAAGAGGTGGAAGTTCTACGATCTCTGCAAACAGTGATATTTACTCGCTGGTTAAAAGCCATCTGAGAACCTTAATGGGTGAACTCAAGATTGCATCTACCACTACAGCCGATCCAATCACAAAGGCTCATTGGGCTGACCTTGCCGACAGGATCGACAAGACCCTGAACAAAAAATAAATTCAGAATATTTAATTGAATAGAAAGAGGCTGCCCTGATTTTAGGACAGCCTCTTTTTTATTTTAAAATTCTATTTCGAAATTTGTATTGCAAAAAATACAATGAAAATTATTGAATAATCCATTTTTATTATTAACTATAATATCACCTGATTTAAAGTATATTTGGATTGAAGTTTTTTTGAATGTTGAATATTGGAATCAGCGCTAATAAAGCAAAAACACAAGGGGGATTTAACATTGATTGTCAGTAACATGGAAAGTAATCTACAGTTTACAGGTTGGTTGAAAAAGATCTCTTTACAGTTTATCACTGAGAAGGATTTCGAGCGAATTGAAAAAACTTCGGTTAAATTAAAATTCAAAAAGGGAGAGGTAATTTTAAAGCAAGGCAGCCAACCCACACATGTTGCATTTCTTGAAACTGGCATTGTGAAGTTCAATTTCGAAAGCGAATCCAATAAAAACACGATACTGACTTTGGTTTCAGCTCCTAAGATTCTGGGAGGCGCAAATCTGTTTTACAAAGACAACAACCTGTTTTCAATCATCGCGGTTGAAGACTGTGAAATCATCCTTATCGATTCTGATGTCCTGCTTTCATTACTGACTACTTATGGAAAGTTTGCTGTTGCAGTTTACCAGATTGCCTCTGATATGTTTAAAAAATCTATTTTCAATTTCATCTCACTGGCTAACAAGCAGAAAGAAGGTAGAATTGCTGACATCATCATTTATCTGGCAGAAGATGTCTATCATAGCAATGCTTTTCATCTTTCACTTACAAGAAAAGAACTATCAGAGTTTGCCTGCTGTTCGACAGAGAATATCATCATGACTTTATCGAAATGGCAGAATGAAAATATCATCAAAATAACAGGGAAGCATCTGGAAATTACGAATACAGAAAAACTTAGACATATTAGTAAGATTGGTTAAGCTTGTTACCAAAAAAGACGATAACAGTAACCGTTCTAAATTTCAAAATCGTTCAAATAGATGACTTTTCATCTTCAGGAATAATTTATAGCTTTTAAATCAAGGCTCAATTGAAATACTTTTGCAGTAACCCAACTAACTGTTCAATCAGGATAGGCTTTGGGAGATAATCATTGCAGCCTGCTTCAATACATTTCTCGCTATCACTGCTCAGGGCATAGGCCGTTATAGCAATAATCGGCAATTCCATATTGAAAGACCGGATGATCCGGGTCGCTGCTAATCCATCCATTTCAGGCATTTTAATATCCATGATCACGAGATCGATGTCGTTATTCGTTCTGCAATGTTCTATCGCATCCAGTCCGTTCTGGACAACGATGACATTAATCCCGGTTATCGCCAAAGCAGACTGCAGGAAATAAGCATTTGCAGCTTCGTCTTCGGCCAATAGCAATGTTTTATTGCTCCAGTTAAAATGACGAGGTAAAACAGTCTTTTCTGTTTTTTCAGTAGGTGTAGCATCAACGACCAAAAACAAAGGTATTTCGAAAGTAAATATGCTTCCCTTCCCTGGTTCTGAATCTACTTTTATTGAACCTACAAGCATTTCAATATATGTTTTTGCAAGGGATAGCCCTAGTCCTGTACCGCCATATTTTCTGGAATGAGTCAGTTCAACCTGACGAAAACGGTCAAATATCACTTCATGTAATGAAGGATCAATGCCTATACCCGTGTCCCTAATACTAAAAATGAGACGCAGATTGTTTGCTGAAACATTCATTTCGACAGTTCCCTTCTCGGTGAACTTAATGGCATTTCCAATCAGGTTATTTAAGATCTGTCTCAGTTTTACAGGATCACTGATGATATTGGCCGTTGCAAATGAAAAGTTTTTATTGATCGATAATTTTAGATTTCTTTGGTTTGCAAGTGGTTGGAAAAAACTGTTTATTTCATCTAATAGCTCATTCAGATTGAAGACAATAGGATGGGTCGTCTCCTGCCCCGCTTCAATTTTTGAAATATTCAGGATATCAGTGATAATATTTAACAGCTGGTTGGTCGATTTATCAATCGTATCAATATAATTACTCTTTTCCTCGACAGAAAGGTCGGGTTGTTTGAGCAACTGAGAAAAACCCAGGATCCCATTCATGGGTGTCCTGATTTCGTGCGACATGTTGGCAAGAAAAGCAGACTTTAATTTATCACTTTCTTCAGCTTTTTCCTTGGCAAGCTGCAATTCCAAAGTGCGCACCTTAACCAGGTCTTCCAGTTGATTATTCATGATTTGAAGCTTCTCCTGCATTTTGATCAGTTCAGTGTTTTTCACAACAGCTGCTTCGTAAGTCGAAATCAGAAGAGTCAGCATTTGCAACTGATCTGCAGTTATTAACCTTTGCTTGCCTCCAAACATGATTTCAAAGCCAAAGCTAACGCGGTCATTGTGTTTGATTTTACTGTTTGCAATGATTTGTTCTACATGCGACAGTAAATACTCCTCAGTGTAGGGCTTAGTGATGAAATTATCGGCTCCGCAATCTAACCCTTCTATCACATCTTCCGGATCCGAAAGAGACGTCAGAAGGATAATCGGAATATACTCTTCCCGTTTCTGTGCTTTTACAGTCCTGCACAATTCGTACCCGTCCATTATGGGCATGCGAATATCGCTGATAATTATTTTAGGTTCATAATGTTCCAGCAGGTCCAAAGCCAGCTTCCCATTTTCCGCTACGATAACGTGGTATTGATGTTTCTCTAAAAGATATTTTAGCTGTTTAGCTTGCAAAAGACTATCTTCAACAATGAGGATATCTGCCTTTTCTTTAGCCTGAAGTGAATTTTTCCCCATAGATCAAAGTTAAACCGTATAATCTTTTAAGTTTAACAAGTTTAGAATGTTAGAATTCCAGTTAATTATGATAGTTAAGTAAAGGTTGAAAGAAAAATTATAAAAAACAAATATTTTATCTGGACGTATAAAATACATGTGCATCTTTTATTGCAATCACAGTAAAGGCTTTTACTTCATCGATAATCTCCTGAATCTGAAAACCGGTTAACTTCAGAAAAAGTTTGACTTCATCCCTGGTAAACGCTCTTAATGTTGTCACATCATCAAACTCGGATACTTGATTATCCTCCTCAATGATATATTTGGCATGCCAGTCATACGTCCATCCTGTTTGTAAATTCATTTCCAAATGACTGATCCTTCTTAACATCTTATTATTGTGTTCAATTTTTTGTTCAAAGTCATTAAAATTGTCAAAAATTCCATTTGCTTCAAAGACACCAAATACAAACAATCCATTATCTTTCAATGATTTACTTACACCTTTCAGAGTATCAATGATTCCTTGATTCTCTGTCACATAGGCAATGGAACGACCGGTAATCAGAACAGCATCAAATTGCTGATCGAATGAAAGATCTCGCATATCACATTGAATAAATCTGTCTGACGCAGTTTCCAAACGTGCAATATTCAGCATTTCATTGTATAAATCCAATCCCAGGTAGTCATATCCGGTCTTTAAGAACCGGCGTGCCAGCATACCGGAACCACAACCAATTTCTAAAACGGAATGACAATTATTGCGCTTTAACAAAGCATCATAAAATTGAAATTCCTTATCGTAATCAAAGATGTGCTGATACATATCATGATATACTTTCGCCAGGGTTGAATACAACAATGTCATGGTCTCTCAAAAGTTAATATTTTATTAATATTTTTAACCCCTATTTGACATTATAGGACTATAGATGTCAAATATTGGTCTTTACAGATAAACAATAAAATTACAAAAAGTTGTGTACTATTGGTTCAATGTTCATTTTTTGTTTCCTTTGCTATTCCATTTTGTGATTTACAAATTCCCTCCACCACACCTTTTTTTAAAAATTAAAATGAAAGAAATGATCAAAAAAATTACCCTCAATGCAATCGGTTGTCTTCTCTTAATTTCTTGTCAGGTCTTTGGCCAGCGTCAGATGGAAAAACTAGATCGCGGATTGGTGGCCGTCAAAGACAGTAATGGTGTTTTCCTAAGCTGGCGGGTTCTTGGAACGGAATGGACATCAATAGGCTACAATCTATACCGTGATGGACAGAAAATCACTGCCATTTCTAATACCGGCGCTTCTAAAAATCATTGATCTTGCAGGAACTTATACCCCCAATTCCTAAAATCATACCCTGGCGCTAATCAAAAAATCAGCGCCCGGAACACAATACTTTTTTGCAAATCACCACGCAACGACTCATACCTTTTGGAGTTATAAGATCTTCTAGTATCTTATACTCCAGAAGTATGGTTCCTCTGCTTTTCGCTTTTCCGCCATATATTTTCTCATAATCGCGTAATACTCATTTTCCTTGATCTTCTTTCCTTTAACTTTCTTGGGAAGATCAAGTTCAGTGGTGAGTTTCTTTAGTGTAATCTGATCGGCTGTGAGGACCATAGCGCCATCGTTGACATCAATTTCAAGGATCAGGCCGGGCAGTCCAAAGAACCGCTCAGGACCTCCATTATTTAATATATCCAGGGCAAACCAACCAATTACGTTTTGTTTTTTGATAGTGTCATTCCAGGAAGCATTCATACAGATATGCCCAGCAATCTCCTTCATCTCGTTCAGTATTTTCCACTTTGGAGTATGAATGGAGTCATCGATGATGTAAGTCGTGCCAGCCATATCAATAATGTCATGCATCGTTTTCTTATCATAATTGCGGGTGATCGTGAATTCATCTTTCAGCCATGAATTTCCGGCATCTTCTTTATTAGCACTTTCATCTGAATCTTCATATTTAGTCTGGGCCGGGGTAAGATAGAGTTTGGTATAAGTTTTAGAAACACCCCTGTCCCCGATCATGTATGCCATCTTGTCAACGGCCTGTTTACTCAGATAATCCACGGCACGCATCTTTTTAGACCAGTCATTGACCATGAGGTAACGGACAGAACCTTCGATCTTTTGAGCAAAACCGACTGTGGAAATAACGAGAAACAGTGAAAGAACCTGTAATTTTAAACCTGAATGGATAGTGTTATATTTTTGCATTATAAAATTTTTTGATAATAAATAAATAAAGAACGATCTTACATCACGATCATCATACCACCCTGTTTAGCAAGTTTGGTTTCAAATCCTTTGATGTTGTAACTCAAAGTCAGCATGAAATAACGGGCGAGTGTATTAGCCGTAGAACGAAGAATATAATTCTGGGCACCGGTTTGAGAAATAGCCAGGTTTCGGTCAAATATATCAAATGCAGCAATTCGCATCTCTACCCTGTTATTTTTACCAATAAGCTGACGGACAGAAGCATTTAACATCGGTATAGTCTGGTTGAATCCTAATTTCGCATTCTTGTATACGGAGTAATCAAGGTTGGTTTCAAAAAATGATTTGGTTAGGAATTGCCATTTGGCTGAATAAGAAGCTGTATAATTCCGGATGTTCTGATTTTGTTCTTTTCTGAATGAGTAGGTGATGTCGTTGAAGTTAATCCTTCCGGTGACACCAAAAACCAATTTCGGAAAAGCAGTTAAGTTTAAACTGGTTCCGACCTGGTAACCCATATTATTGGTTGTATTCTTAACTTCATTGATAAAGGTTGGAGAGCTGCTCGAATTGACACTGGCATTTAAACTCATCGTCAGTTTTGTTTTGATAATCGGAAAACTGCTTCCTCCAAAAAGAGAGAAGTTATTGCCCCCACTGACATTTTCGGGTCTTGAAATGGTCTGTAAACCAACATTATTAACCATTGTAATCGTTTGATTATAGGTAATCTGGCTAACATAGTTTGAATAGGAAGCCATCGCATAGATGCTTGACATTGTCGCAATATTAAAACGCATCACGGTGAGATTAAAACTATGACTTCTTGAAGGTTGCAGCTCTGTATTCCCTTCAATTTTGTATGCCATGTTATTTACATCGGCTATAGGCATCAATTGACTGACCGAAGGTTCGTTTACATTGAAGGTATACCCAAAACTCAGATAAGAGGATTTAGTCATTTGATAATTAACGTTCAAATTAGGAATCCAGTTAAAATAGGTCTTGTTGATCGGAGACTGCAGATCGGGTAAATTTTGTTGAATGGAATAGTTGCCCTTGAGTTGCAGTTGTTGTCCGGCAACCCCTGCAGCTACATTTAATCCCTTGAGAGCAAGACGAAAAGTAGTACCAAGACGGTTATACAACACATTATTGGTATAATAAGCAGATAAACTATCGATCCTGACATTTTGAGCCATTGCATTCTGCGTCAACCGGTCCTGAATATTTCCTGTAGCGCTGAAATTATAAAAAGTTTCCCAAAACATCTTTTTGGATATCGGTTCGGTCAATAGCATACTGGATTTGAACTGTGTAGTCTTGTTATTATTATTACTGCTCAATAACTGCATCTGCTGGGTAAACGTATTGGCCTGGAAGAACCGGTTCAAAGAATAAGGTTGATCTAATCCATTGGACTTACTTGCGTTAAAACCTCCACTCCATGCAAAACTGGCTCCCTTCTTCTTAAACATATGACGAAAGATAGCAGCACTGGTGATATTCCATGAATCCAGTTTATTGTCATCAATTGTTTTCAGTGTTCGCGTAAGCACATCATTGGCATCTGAATACACTGAATTGAGGTTATTGTTGTCTTTTGATTTGCTGTAGGTTAAGTTTGCTTTTGCAATCAGTAAGTCGCTGGAGTCGATTTGTTGTTCTAATCGAAGGCCCACACTGTGATTTCCTACGAAGTTTTTACCCAGAGTGGAATCTGCATTTTTAAAACTGCTGTTCTGTAAGAAAGTCTCTTTCTCTGAAGATTGAACGAGTGTTCGGGTCGTTTCATTATAGAGGTAGCTGGAATTGAATTTTGTTTTCTTATTGTCGAAATTGTAGTTGACCCCTCCACCGTAATTATCAGTTAGCCCCCGGCCATCAAATCCATTTGATCCGTTTCTAACTGAAATAATAATTCCACTGCCGGCGTTTCCAAATCCAAAGTCCCCATTGTCGTAATTACTAAATGTATTTTGACCTTTGAATTCGCCCAGATCGTCCCAGTTTACGCCGGTTTGGTTGATGTTGTTGCCATAGCCAATGAAAGAAAGCTGTTCTTTTTTATTAAAACGATTATAGCTCCCACGCGCAGCCCAGCGGTCCTGATCTCCAATAGCGCCGGTAATTTTCCCGAATGCCCCTTTCTTATATTCTTCTTTCAGACTCAGGTTCATGGCCTTGTCATTTTTTACCCCATCATCAATGCCGGTCAGTTTTGACTGTTCCGACTTTTCATCAAATACCTGCACCGTTGAGATCGTTTCTGCGCCCAGGTTCTTTGTTACGCTCTTGGGATCATCACCAAAAAAGGCTTTTCCCTCCACATAAACGTGCTTTACATCTTTACCCTGAGATTTGATATTTCCATCTGCGTCAACCTCCATCCCTGGAAGTCTTCTGAGCAGGTCTTCAACCGAAGTTCCTGGTTGTAACTTGAATGAGGAGGCATCGTATTCTATCGTATCCCCCCTAAACTTCAGGGGCGCCCTAGCCGCTTTGATGACCACTTCCATCAGCTGTTTTGAGATCAGCTTCAGTTTTATGTTGCCTAAATCATTCACTTCGGTAGCCGATACTTTCAATACTTTTTGGTAAGGAAGGAAACTCATGTGAGAAACTTTCAACAAGTAAGCGCTATTTTTGATACCGCGGAATTCAAATTTCCCTTTCTCATCTGCCTGTGTAAAGTTAATCAGTGAAGAGTCTTTGGCATTGAGCAGCATCACCATTGCCGAAGGGATTGTCATTCCTGAAGAGTCACTGAGAGCGCCTTTAATGGTCTCCCGTGCAGGTGATTGAGCGAAGAGTTGACTAGAAAACAATAAAAGAAATCCAAAAGAGTAGAAAAATGTTCTCATTTTTTAAACGGGTTAGTTGTGATAATTTAGATTTGACAAGGTTACAATTATTAAACCATTAATAGGTACGACTGACAAAAAGTCAATTTATACCTTACAGTAAGTCAGGAGTTTCATTACATCCATATTTATCGCAATATTACGACTTTCTCGTAGCCAATATCAAGAGGTCATTACGAAATAATCGTAATATTTGTTAAAATCATTTTTTAAAAGTAAAAAATCAACGAATCAAAAGTATGTAAACAGGGCCTACCCACTTTTTGATAAATGCTGAAATAGCTAAAATGATAACCCAATTGAATAGATCTGCCGTTAAGTTGTTTTAATTCAAACAGAATTTTAAAAATAAATTCCCTCCAAATTAATGGATTTGAGAAATAAGAATGTATCTTTCGCTCGAATTCTTAAATCAGTCTAAGGTTTTATGCGGTCAGTCGAAGGTTTTATATTGACTTTTTGAACGATTGAATTGAGATCACATCCTGCACATCCTACAATTAGCTTTACACTTTGCTCAGACATCGATCTTTTTGATTGTTTGATTTACATTTATAATACCAAAGCATTTATGAAAGCTAATCCATTAATGACCCTGTTGACAATTGTGTTTTTCCTAGCTACTCTTCAGGCAAAAGCTCAAACCAATGAAATAATAAAAGTTAAGGCGCATATTGCTGAACTTTTGAAAAATGAAATTTCTATTTCGAGACGAAATTATGATGATACGAAAATCAAGTCTTATTCGTCATGGGGGACTCCTGAAAATATTAGAATACTGGACGACAGAATTGAATTCAAAAATAAATCCGGAAATACGATCCTTTATTATTCAGATTTACCTGATCATAATATTCAGTTTTGTAGTTCAGGTAAATTAGAGGGAGTTCAGTTTGAAGAAAATTCCATCATTTATAGTTCTGTGAAAGGAGTTGGGAAACAATTATTCGATGACCTTATTTCACTTAAAAAATTACTTTCAGGAAAAACCTTATAATCCGATTAATCTTCTGCAATACGCAAGCGCCAGGTTGTTTGTATTTTCCCAACCTTTTGGATTTTCAACAATTCCTTTTCAGTTACATTCATCAAAAAATATTTCATAGAACTCAATTCAGATTGATCAATATTTGCTTCTTTATCAATCACAAATCCCATCCTTTTAAAAAAGGTCTCGGCTTCTTCAAAACTATTGAATTTATTATCCTCTATGCGATGCTGTTCTAAAAACGCTTTAGTCTTTTGATCGGGTTTAAGATCGAGTTCATCTATCTTTTTCTTCAGATAAATATCTGCCGTAATCCAGTACCCACCCCTATCTTTTAAAATTCCGTGAATGATCTTACATAGCATTGCCTTCTCTGAAATATCCAGATACATCAACAAACCTTCATTCACGATAGCGATTTCTCCCTCCGAAAAATGACTGACGATATCCCGAAACTTCTTCTCATCAAGTGCATTTAATGCCAATACTTCCAAATCCCCTTGTGCAGCAGGACATTCTTTTATTAAGATGTTTAAATATTCGCTTTTAGTATTGATCATATCCGGCAGATCAGTATCAATGTAATGGATCCCCTTTTCTTTTATTGCCGCTAATCCCCTAAATGATAACCCGGAAGATAATTCCAAAATATTCTTAATGTGCAAATCATTCAATAAATGATTTATACTCCAGTATCTATTTTCAAAATGCAACACCCTTGCCCAGAAGGTTATGTCTTTTGCTTCAAAATCAGGGGTAAAGGTTTCAGGATATAAAATCAATTCAGCAGTCCTCCGGGCAAATGGGATATTGGTGTACCCTTTCATCATGATCAATGAAAAAGCAGAAGGACTGATGGTATTATAATTCCGGTTGGTCGTTTTCTGGAACTTCATTTTATTGCCCTATCTTTAGTACCGATCTGAAATGCACTTTAGCCGTCATCATCTTTTCATAAGCCTCGGCTACTTTTTCCATCGGGAATATTTCAACCATCGGAACCACCTTTGTCACGACACTGAAACGAAGTGCTTCTTCAATATTGCCACTGACAAATCCCTTAATGGAACGCTGACCACCCAGTAAAAGCATCGGTGAGATCTGCATCATCTCCATCGATGCCGTGACAATGATGGCCTGCCCGTTGCGACCCAGCCCAGGGATGAGCTCTGAAATGGCCTTCCCGCTTGGAGCAGTACAAAGAATCACCTTTGCACCTCCTAATTGCATCAACCGCTTTGCAGCATCCCCGTCATTCGTATCAATATATACATGAGCGCCAAGTTTATAAGCCAGCGCCTCTTTATTTTTCCCACGCGATAAGACAACCGTCTTAAACCCGAGCTTAACCGCAAATTGAACAGCCAGATGACCCAATCCACCCAATCCGTGAATAGCTACTACTTCTCCACCTTTAGCGCCACTTTCTTTTAAAGCTCCAAAAGTTGTTCTTCCTGCACACAGCAATGGAGCTGCTTCCACAGAGCTCAGTTCAACCGGAATCCTTACCATCACTTCCGGATTTGCAATCATATATTCTGCATAACCACCATCCAGATGAAGACCGGTTACCAGTGAATCTTCGCATGCGCCAAAATCGCCTCTTCTGCAAGCAGAGCATTGATTGCAATGGCCACCATGCCAGCCAATGCCAACCCTTTCTCCGGGAAGCCATTTTGTAACCGACGACCCTACTTTATCCACGACCCCGACCACCTCATGGCCCGGTATTATGGGATATTTAATCCCTGGAAAATGCCCTTCTTTTGACACCGAATCGCCATGACAGATCCCGCAAGCCTCAACTTTTATTAATACCTCATAGTTTCCTGGTGTAGGAATTTCTTTCTGGATGAGTTCAAAGTCAGCGCCGGGTTTGCTGACCTGAATTGCTTTCATAAATGGCATAGGACTATTTTTTAGATACCAACAAAAGTAACAAAATCTTGTTTGAACCTCTTATTTCTTTCATTTTTTTAAGTTGGGGTTTGTCATTTAACTCCTCATATAATGCTTCGGCTTAGAAAGAATATGGTATTGTGAAATAAAAACAGGAACCTTTTCCTTCTTCACTTTCAAGCCAAATATTTCCTCCGAGCACCTCAACATAAGATTTAGTAATAGAAAGCCCTAATCCCAAACCTTCAAATTGTCGGGTAACAGAACTACCAACCTGATTAAACCTCTCAAATATAAATGGTTGTTTACTTTTGGCTATTCCTGTACCGCTATCTTTCACACAGAATTCAAAGAAGTCACCTGTCAAATTAATATTCAAAACAATCGACCCTTTCTTTGTAAATTTTATTGCATTGCCTATCAGGTTTGAAAGAATGATCTTAAGTTTTGTGCTATCTGTATTTATATAAACAACATTTGTGGGAATATTGTTATATATAAAAAATTCCAGTCCATTCTTTTTAACTTCTTCTTCAAACCGTTCAAATAGTTCCTCTGTCATCTTTATGACATTGGTCTGCTGCACTTTCAATTTAATCTGTCCTGCCTGAACCTGTGATATTTCAACAAGGTCGTTGATGGTATTCATTAACCGTTCGGCACTTTGATTGATGAAACTGCCATACTCTCTCTTTTCATTGTTGGACAAGTCGTCGTTTAGTATTAAAGACAGAAATCCTAAAATACCATTAAACGGTGTTCTTATTTCATGAGAAATGTTATTCAGAAAGGCTGTTTTTAAACGATCACTTTCTTCCGCTTTTTCTTTTGCATTGATTAATTCCTGTTCTGCCTGTTTCTGATCGGTAATATCACGTACAGTACAAATCAGCCCTCCATTTTCCAAAGTTGTCAAAGATAACGCTTGATGAAACATACTTCCGTCCTTTCTCAATCCTAGAGCCCGGCCTTGGTAATGGCCCTTTTGATCAAGCTCCGGAAAGATTTCCTGTTCAAATCTTTGCAATTCTTCAGAATTATACATAACACGCCATGATTTTCCGATAAGCTCTCCGGCATTTTCATACCCATATATTAAGGCATGAGACTTGTTCATATAAGTATATTTTCCTTCCGCGTGCAGAATAGCCAAACCATCTACAGCTGCCTCCATGGCGTCAGATTGTTCTTTGAGCCTTTCCTCTGCTTGCTTTCGTTCAGTAATGTCGCGCTGAATTCCAAGAAAACCAATACTATTCTTCTCTTCATCAAAAATAGGAGTAATAGATTCATCAACATGAATCAATGTTCCATCCTTTTTTTTATTAATTAATTCCCCTCTAACCTCATCACCATTCAATAAGGTTAGCCAAAAGTTATCATAGACAGACCTATCATAGACACCGCTCTTGATAATACGAGGAGTAACTTTACCTACAATTTCATCTGAAGAAAACCCATATAAAGCAGTAAATGCCGGGTTGACAAAAGTAAAGACCCCTTCACGGTCAGTAAGAAAAATAGCTTCTCCTGAAGTGTAAATTGCTTTTTCCAGTAACACCAAATCCTTTTCAGCTTTTTTACGATCAGTTATATCGCGGACAATCACTTGCACTGCCGGTTTATTTTTCAGAATGATTGGCATTGACTTGACTTCTACATCAAGTTCTGAACCATCGACACGAATAAACTTTTCGTCAATGAGAGGCAAAACAGTTTTTTCTTTTTTTGCAATTCCCATTCGCTCTATAACTATTGCCCGGGAATCAGGATGTACAAAATCCATTACCGATTTACCGACCAACTCTTGTGCGCCTGAAGCTCCAAATAACCGAATACATTCATTATTAACGAAAACTATTTCCCCATCAATATATATTACAATAGCATCAGGAGAATTATTTACCAACTCCCTGTATTTCATTTCGCTTTCATGCAACTCCTCTTCTGCAAACTTGCTCTTTGTGATATCCCTTATCGCCCCTGCAATATGGTTTTGTTTGCCATCAGGACCCGAAAATAAATGTACACTTATCTCGGCATATCTGATTGCATTGGTTTTCGTCTTTAATTTTAGTTCATAATCCTTCAGAAATCCATCCTTATTTATTGCATTTAATAGAATCTCTCTATCTTCCGGGTCATCATAAATAGTATAAACAGAGGCACCAATCAATTCATCCTTGTTAAAATCAGTGAAATGTTTTATTGAAGGGCTTATATCCAGAATAATCCCAGCAAGGTCAGTTTGAAAAAAGACCTCGTGTGCATTGTCAAAAATGGTGAGGTGTGTTTCCTCTTTTTCCTGCAATAATCTTATTACATTGTCTCGTTCAATAATTTGTTTTTTAAGTTCTAAATTGTTGCATCCCCTCTCAGAAAGTTCTTCAGCAAACTCAAACAGTATTTTTGCCAAATCATTAAACTTTTCAAACGACATAACCGGGACTTCATTCAGGGCCTCCAGATATTCCTCTTTGTTTGCGCCTATTTCTTCAGCAAATTGTAAAATGGTTTCTAAATCCAATTCTTCATTCCTCGCCTCACCTATTAACCAGTTTGCAATGTGCACACAATTAACGGTAATTTTGGCACTGGCATTCCATAGGCCACCACTTAAACATCTACATACATTAACTCCGGATGGGTTAAAACTGCCTATTATTGCATCAGATTTTAAACAGTATTCAAGCCCTTTTTCGGTTTTACGGATAATTTCATTGCACAACCGACAGAAGTTACTGGGTTTAGTAATCGGTTTTCCATCAGGATCAGTTATAATCGAAGCTAACCCCGACGCCTTTGAAAATAAGTCCTGAAAACGTTGAACCTCTTCAAGGGAAAAGATAGAATCAAACTCTATGTCGTTAATGACATCAGAAGTTATGCTTTCTTTTCTCGGGTTAGAATTCATTTTTTTTATATTATTTGTAAGGAATTGTAAAATAAAACGTTGAACCTTTTTCGAGTTCACTTTCCACCCAGACTTTTCCGCCAAGCATTTCAACATAAGCCTTTGTGATCGACAAACCCAATCCTGCACCCTGGACTGCTCTTTTATTGATTAAATCAACCTGGACAAAACGATTAAATATGGTTCCAACCTTTTCTTTCGGGATCCCCAGTCCGGTGTCTTTCACATAATATAACAGTTCGGCAGGCTCACCAACCCTACTGACAGGTTTTAAATTATATCCAAATTCAATGACACCCTTATCGCTGTATTTAATAGCATTTTTTATAAGGTTGATCAAGATTGCATATACTTTTTCCCAATCAGTATTTATTACTGCCTCTTTTGATGATAACCCGGTATGAAAGTGAATTTGCATTCCTTTCTGTTCAACTTCAGGTTTGAAGAATGAGTAAATATATTGGATTTGTTCGTTAATATTTGTCTCTGAAATAGAAATCTCCATTTGCCCTGCTTCAACTTTTGAGATATCAACCAGGTCATTGATGATATTGAGCATGCGTGCCCCACTTTTCTCAATGATGCTGACATAGTGAAGGTGCTCTTCTTCTGTCAGATCCTGTTCTTTTAAAAGGTTCGCAAAGCCCAATATCCCATTCATTGGAGTCCTTATTTCATGCGACATATTGGCCAGGAAAGCAGATTTCAAACGGTCGCTTTCTTCTGCTTTATCTTTAGCCTTGATTAATTCCTGTTCTGCGATTTTTTGTTCATTGATGTCATGGAAAACACCTAAAAGACCCTGGATATCGGGATCGTGAAAAAGATTAACTCCTGTAAACTCTATCCAAATATAACTGCCATCCTTTCGCCTATAGCGTAATTCTATTTTCCCAACAGCATTAGGTTCGATAAGTAGATCGCTAATAAAATGCTCAGCTGAAGCCAGGTCATCAGGATGGACATTTACCTTTGTGCTTTTCCCGACCACCTCGTCCAACCTACGGCCAAACATTTTTTCAAAATTCGGGCTTACAAATCTGTTGATTCCGTTCTTATCTGAGATGATAATCACATCAATGATATTTGCAACCATTTTGCCCTGTAGCGATTCACTTCTGCGCAATGCTTCCACGGCTAGTTTGTGGTCTGTGATATCATGTGCAATTCCAAATACCATATCTTCGCCAAGAGGTATCGTATTAAGAAACGCGGTTCGTGTGGTTCCATCCGGCCTTAGATAATCAACTTTACCCATTTCGAGTGGATCGTTCTCATCCAATAATCTTTCAATTCGTTTAGTTGCTCCATTGGGGGAGATATCTTGTGTTTTCAGTCTCTTCAGTTCATTCAAAGATTTACCTGTCAAAACTTCAGCGGCTCTATTCGCATCCAGATATTGTCCTGTATGTATATCAACCAGGAATATGGCATCAGTCGAATGGTCAAACAATTTCCGGTATCGTTCATCGCTATCCTTTAACAATGCTGCTACTTTCTCCTGTTCAGTCTTTTGTGTTTTTATTTGCAAATTATTATTCGCCTTTTCTGAAAGTTCTTTAGCAAGTACAATCAGCAAATCAGTCACTTTTCGAAACTGCTCAATAGACAGAAAAGGGACTTCGTTAAAAGCCTCCATAAAATCTTCTCTGTTTACCTTTATTTCATCTGCATATTTTAAAATATACTGTTCGTCCAGTTCTGCATTACGCACCTGCCCGATTAGCCAGTTGGCGATATGTTTACCCCCAACCTGGATGCTGGCACAAGCATTCCACAAACCTCCGCTTAAACAAGGCTTTATTACTGGGCCCATGGAATCAGGTAAACCGAAATCAGCATTGGAGGTACAACAGTTTGCTAGTCCTTTATCGGTTTTACGGATGATGTTATTGCACAATTTGCAATAATTACTAGGATTAGTGATTGGCGTTCCATCCGGAAGTGTTATGAGCGAAGCTACACCGGAAACATCCGAAAACAAATCCTGCAAGCTTTGAATCTCTTCAAGGCTGAGGACATCTGAATACTGTATGTCGTTTATTGTATCTTTAGTCAGGTAAGGTTTGCTAGTATTATTATCCATATTCTTATTGCTAGAATTATTTGAACCATTCTTTTATGTGTGATAGATAGGATAAAACATAATAAAAGAACAAAAAACAAATACGACTTTTAAAATTCGAACAAGCGACATCAAATTGAAAATAATTCGTAAAGATCATATGATTATTTCGCAAATACAAATAGATTTTTTATAAACACATTATTTTACGAATTATTGTTTATTCAGGTTCTTATGATAATTAAAACACAATATGATTAATAAACAAAAGGTATTGTAAAATAAAAGACAGAGCCAATACCTAATTCGCTGGTAACAACGATACTACCATTATGAGGGAAATGGGGACGACCCCAATAAGTCCTGATCCAGTTTGACAAGAAGTACGATCAAAATGTCAGTTTAAAACAAAATCCCTAAATGGTGGTTGACTATTCACTCAATAAGTCTTACTTTTACACCATACCTTTAACCATTTATTTATCACGCAATAATCACCCTCAATGCGACTTAACAAGAACGAAATTAACGAAATTAAAGCTGTCACCCATTCAATATTTGGTGTTAATGCCCTTGTTATGCTATACGGATCGAGGATTGATGATAGCAAAAGGGGGGGTGATATCGATTTGTTAATAAAATGCAACAAAACGATTTCAAGAGATGAACTTTATCAACTGAAGCTTAAGTTCCTGATTCAACTTAAAAAGAGAATAGGTGATCAAAAAATAGATGTCCTTATTGATGGAGGGCAACAGAATAATACTATTTTCAAAACAGTAACAAATGAAGGCATCCAATTATGATAAATAAAGAACAACTTATACTGGAGCGTTTGAATTCATCCCTGCAAAAATGCATTACGCATTTGAATCGTCTTCATTATGCCTCTTCACAGGTTTATGGGTTATTCCCTCTGACACATGAGATATACCTTACATTTTCAGAAGCTATAATTGGAAACATCGATCAATTGATCTTTCGCTTTACTAAACTACAAGACGAATTAGGGAACAACACTTTCAGGCTTTTACTTGAGTATCTTCAGGAAGACATTGCCGATAAGCCTTTCAGGGATATTCTGAATATTCTCGAACGCCTCAATATTATTGAGTCAGCCGACACTTGGCTTTCGCTTCGCGAACTTCGGAATGATCTCACCCATGAATACCCGGAGTTGATTGATGAGACCATTGACAAGTTAAATCACCTGTACCTGCAATTGCCACTTCTCGAAAATATACTTACAATTATCGAGCATCAGGTTGAAAAAGGAAAATAGTTTATTGTACTGAAACTGGTTGATATGAAGAACAACCAGTTTTAACAGAATTGCAATCTGTTACAATGTAAAAGATGACTTCTTTAAATAGGTTGCAGAAGGAAATGATTGAAAACGTACAATATTCATATATAGCCCGATTGAGAAAACCCGGGAAAAGAATCAAAGCCTATTTCTACCGGGCAAATTACTTCAATTGTTAAATTTTCTTTTTCTTCTTTTTCTCCACAGCAAATAAACCGGCTGTATACTTGTCATACAATTCAAAAAGAAACTCAATCCGTTTGGTTTCATTGATGAATGGTTGAGGTCGGTAGGCAAGGTCAACGGCTTTGTCGAGTTCCTGATGAGCTTTTACTAATAAAGGTGGCATGAACAATGGATCGTAAATTTCTGCTAAACTGTTTTCTGAAAATTGTTTCCTGACATTTAGAACTACGTTTACAGCCTTTTCTATTGTTTCCTTTTGTTTCTCCGTTGGATTTTCAGGCCAAGGAAAATTATTGTAAACCATTTCATTTGAATATCTGTAATCGCTTTTAATCCTTCCACAAGTATATTTATTCCAGGTCATGTGCATTAATGAAGATAAAATCCCGAAATGAAACAGATTTGTATTTGTTACAAAAAGACAACTATCACTTGCAATATAGTTTTTATCAAAGAATCCAAAAGGTATATATTTACGGTTTGAAGAAGAATGTCTCGGTATTAATATATAATCGGAATTAGGTTGTCTGTTTTCGCCAAATAAAGTTGGAAATGCTGAAAGTCTTTTGGTGGCCTCTCTTGTACTAGTCTCGCGAATTTTTTTAACATTCTCTACTCTTTTTGATACTTCCGGTAATTTTTTTAAATCTGAAGGGTTCGCATTTAAAAGCCACAGACACCATCGCTTTTCACCATTGAGATATTCATGGGCGCTTAATAATGGTTTAATGTATTGTTCTGATTCGGGCTCAATTTTAAGTAGATCATTTTTTTCATTGTCAGAAAGAATTAAATAACCTCCATCATTGGGCATGCTACCAAACGATATTTCAGGAACATTACAAATTGGATGGCTTCTTTTAAAAATATTTAAATCTTTACTTTCAACTAAATAAGGATTAATATTCTTTACTTTCAATTCATGTGGCTCACCTTTAATGTCTTCATATTCGTAAAGTAGTTTTTCTGTAATATCAAAGTTTGAGAAACCAATAATAACAACATGAACCACAGCATTAGCTTTTGCCTCGTTACCCCATTTAAAAGTACGATGAGCAAAATGAATTTTTATTTTATACCGATTAAACATTTCATTCCACAAAACACCTACTTGCTCTCCTTGTGCAATTGAATTGGTTGAGACAAATGCAACACAAGTTTTAATATCATAACTATTACCTTCAATATTATGTTTTTGCAAATACTGTGCTGCCTTTATATACCATGCTGTAACGTAGTCGAGAACACCAGCCCCTTTTAAACCATTAAAAATTAATTCCATATCGCTCTTTTGCGATACATTTTGAAGTTGTTTTCCAATAAACGGTGGATTCCCTAAAATATAATCATATTGTTCCCGATCCGTTTTGCTTTCCCATGGCAACAATTCAATCATACCGTCCCAATCAGTTCGCAAGGCATTACCATTAACGATCTTTGCAGAATGCCGTAGTGGCAAACGTACAAAGTACTCGCCAAACTCCTGCGAAATCAACATATTCATCTGGTGGTCGATGAGCCACAATGCAACCTGTGCAATCTGGGCAGGAAACTCCTCGTATTCTATGCCATAAAACCGATCAACATTGCACTGCATCAACGATTCCAGATCAATGACCTGCTGCCCTTTCTGCAGTTCCTTCAGGATTGAAAGCTCCAGCATTCTCAACTCACGGTAAGTGATAACCAGAAAATTTCCGCATCCACATGCCGGGTCAAGAAAACGCAATGAGGCAATCTTTCGGTGAAATGCTTTCAGCCTGTTAGTATTGCTTTTAACGGTCTCAAACTCCGACCAAAGCTTGTCCAGAAACAAAGGCTTGATGAGTTTAAGAATGTTTTTCTCACTGGTATAATGCGCGCCAAGGTTACGACGTTGGGTTTCATCCATCACACTCTGGAACATGGAACCGAAAATGGCGGGTGAGATCATCCCCCAATCAAGCATACAACACTCCAGAAGCGTATGGCGCATCTTGCTGTTGAACGAAGCAAATGATAACCTTTCTTTAAACAACTGTCCGTTTACGTATGGAAAGGCTGCCAGGCTTTCATCCAATGTTTTTTGACGTTCGTGGTTAGGCGTGTCTAAAATCTGGAAAAGTTGCGCAATATGCATTCCAAGGTCTGTACCGTCCTCATTCGTTTTGTCTTCAATATATTCCTTAAAAATGTTTTTATTAAAAATGGTAGTGTCTTCAGCAAAGAGACAAAAAAGTAACCGTACCAGGTATTTTTCAAGCTCATGACCAGTGTAACCAGCATCTTTCAAAGCATCATGCAGTTTACCCATCAGGTAAGCCGCCTCAATATTTACGGGATCTTCCGGCTTATACGTACGTTTTTGGTAACCAGCAATAAACCCGAACAGCTGAACATGGTTTACAAAATCCTTCAACTGGAAGGCCGTCTCAGTGTTTTCGTCGATGTCGAACAGCCGGAAATTTTCAAAGTCAGAAACCAGGATATACCGGGGAAGTTCGAATTGCTTTAACCCATCAATATACTCCCTGGCTTGAACAAAAGCCTTGTCCAGGTCCTTCCCCCGGCTCTTCATTTCGATAAGGATCGTTCCTTTCCAGAACAAATCAATCGATCCGGCATGCTCATCCAGCTTTTTGACCTTGTGTTCGAAGGTAGCAACCTTGCGCCTGCTGATCCCAAACACATCAAAAAATTCTATCAGAAAGTTTTGAGAATCTTGCTCTTCGTTACAAGTATCCTTCCACTCATTCGAGAATCTAACTGCCCGATCTTTTATCTCGTTCCAACCTAAAGCCATTGCTATAAATTTATACGCTGCAAGTTATGAATAATAATCATTGGCTATTTGCACTTGCCTATCATATTGCATAATTTTTTCTGTATATAAAGTTCTAGTCAGAAAGTGATCATTTTTTTTATCTCTCAAATTAAAGCTTGCAGAATTAAATATTTTACGGAAATTTCCAAATCCTTTATCTTTCTAATCAAAAATGAACTTGTATTCCACTTAAAATAATTGTACTTCTATCACATCATCAGTGAAGAATTTATGAATGAAAGTTCTCTTTCTTCATCTCGTCTTCTTCCTTCAATTTCTCCCGGAAATATTTTCAAAAAGGAAAATCCCGTTCAAATCCCGATTAAAAAACCTTTCTTTTTCTACCCTTATTTATCTCTCCTTTTAACCAGTAAGAAAGCCCTAAAGTTGACTTCGAGATGACTTATGGATGACTCTTCCATAAAACTAAGATACAATTTAGATAAAACCTATTTGATACCAACATAAAACCAAGTTTATAGAGTTGGTTTTATGTTGGTCTTATGTTGGTTTTATCCTGGTTTTATATTGGTTTTATCTCTAAGTTATCCTTACTTCAAATAGGGTTTAGGAGGGGGTTATCCCTGGATGGAGGGATGATGGGAAAAGATGGAAATCGGAGGGGTATTGAAATGGGTTTTGATTAAATATATAAACTAAATCTGGTCTATAATTAAATTTATGTTTTTTATAGTTGTTTCTTTTTTTGTAGTGGCACAATATTTGATTTTTACCCAGTTTGTACTATTAAGATACTTGTGTCTTTTTTTATAATGTAGATTTTTTGTATTTGTAATACAAATATAATATATATTTTTAGATTTATGCACATTTTCGATTTTATTGTTCTACTTTTGCCGAAATTTAATTACTAACCTTAAAAAAAATGTGAAATGGCCAGAAGTAAGAGTCCCTTGAGCATCACAGGGAGTATTAAAGATTTGAGTTTTTATGAAGTTGAAGGCGAAGATGGAATTTTTGTCAGGCAAAAAGGCGGCGCCAATAGAAATCATATCAGGAATAGCCCTGTATTTGACAAACTCAGAAAAGCCGAGAATGAGTTGAGAGGCAGATCGATAGTAGCGAAAGGGGTCAGAAAAGCCTTTGATTTATGGGCCTACGGTATTTTCAATCGTCATTTGCAGGCGGCTGTCGCAGGTGTTCTCGCTCAGATCCAGAATATGGAGTCGAATATTACAACAGGAAAAAGGGGCGTCTATATTACAAAGTACAAAGAAGTACTCAATCAGGTCAAGTGGTATTATTACAAACCGATGAAAGAGATCCTGTTGTGTCCCTATTCGATCGAAACGAGTGAAGACCGGAAATCTATAACCATTACGTTTAAAGGTCTCAACCCGAAGTTTCATATTAAGGCTCCTGCTGCAGCATCGCATTTCAAGCTTTTTCTGGGAATCGGAACAGTGACGGATAGTGTGGTATATCCGAATTCACTGAGGTGGACCAAGCCTCATGGCCAAAATGTAGATGCAATTGCCAGAGCAGAATCTGAATGGATTGCACTGAATGGACCACTGATGGATGATCTTACCCTGACTGCAACTTTACGTGAAGGATTTGTTATAAAGGACGACAAAACGGTATTAAGAGCATTAGGAATTGTGTTCGGAAAAATGATGTACCAGATTGAAATGATTCCCAGGGATCGGGGGAGTATTGAATATCTGGGAGGCGTCTGATTTGATTTTCTACAACACCTTGGATGAACATTATCTGCATTCGGGGTGTTGAAGTAGAGCAGTTTCAGGATATATTGTATAAGGCTTATTATAAACTACTGATACAGCGTTAATTGATCCTTATAATACAATACTGGGAAATACTGTTTTATGAGCTGTTAATTTTTTGTTAATAAAAATTCACAAAAAATCCAAAAATGGTCGCAGAGGTGTAAATAAACCCGACTTTTACACTGCACCTCACCCAACCATCTTACTTTAGAATCAGTGCTAATGGAGATGATCTACGAGTTTGTATTCTTACGGATTGCAAAGTGGCGAAATATTTTCGTTATACTATGTATTTTTCTGGGAATCAATTCCGTAAAAGCACAAACTGTTACTGCTGATTTTACTCCTACTTCAGATACATGTGGATCTGCAGTAGTCACTTTTACCGGGCGCATAACCTCCGGCACTCCTCCTCCTAATTTAATATATTCCTGGAACTTTGGTGACGGTCATGTTGGTACCGGAATTACAGCAAGTAATGGATTCCCTGTAGAACCGGGAACAACGCATACCCTAACCTGGGGTTCACCTGAGCTTCCTTTCACTGTAGTTCTCACAGTTACAAATGCTGTCGGCGGTGCTGTAGTGGCAACAGTTTCACATGATGTGATTGTCCGACCAAGTCCGCCTACACCGATTTTAGGAGATTTAATCAACCCCCGGAAGCCTTTCGATAATTGTGCAAATGCAACTCAAAGTCCTCTTTATTCAATAACGGTTGGTAATCAGACCTCAGGAACAAATACGATCGCAAGTTATAAGATAGATTGGGGAGACGGAACAACAATTTATACATCAACCAATCCATTATTTCAAACTATCCATAATTACACCCAGTTTGGTCTTTACAAAATTACTTTTACTACAATTGGCCTGAATGGGTGCGAATCGTATTCTTACTACACTGTTAAAAATCAAGGCATTCCGGATATAGGAATAATTGGTGGAAACACTTCCGGTTGCGCAAGTGTAACCTTTTCATTCAGTGTAACAAATACCACCAACAACGATCCGGCAACCACCTATGTCTGGGACTTTGGTGACGGTACCACCCTGAATTGGACAACCGGCGATATCACCAGGACCGGTGGCGTTGTTACACATACATATACAACCAGTTCGTGTAGCCAACCAAACAGTTCGAGCAATTTTTATACTGTAAAAATAACGGCAACAAATGCATGTCAAAGTTCAGTAGCAGCATATAGCCCTGTAAGGGTTGGTGTTAAGCCTATTCCAAGTTTTAATGCTTCTAATCTGTGTGAAGGCGAAGCGGTTGTTTTCCATAATACAACGAACCCCGGTTCCAATTTTGACTGTTCCACAGGAGTATTTTACAGGTGGGATTTTGGCGATGGGTCTCAAACTACAACATTGTCAACCGGTGATGTGACGCATACTTACACAACAGGAAGCACCTTCAATGCCAGGCTTATCGCGGTAAACGACTGTTTGGATTCAGTTGTATCTGTACAAAATATCGTTTTAATCAGGCGCCCCGTTGCTAGTGCGACACTATCTCCATTACAGGGATGCGCACCAACACCACTTACCGTGACAGCAACCGATGCTTCTACAGGTGACATTACAACAAGAACCTGGAGTGTTTCTCCTGCCCCAGGATGGACTTGGGGATCCGGATCGACTGCAAGTTCTGTCAATCCTGTTTTTATATTTAATAGTAAAGGAAATTATGTCGTCACACTGACGGTAGGTAACACTTGTGCCACCAATACAAAGACATTCAATGTTTTCATGAATGGCCCGATTACTGCTTCCTTCCCAGCCATTGGTAATCAATGTAACAACTTTACATTCGATGCATCGAACACTGCCAGGTTCAGAGTTACCCCAATCACAAATGAAACAGTTCAGGCCAACTGGACCATTTCACCAAACTCAGGCTATACCTATTTAGGTGGTACTTCAGCAACTTCGCTCTATCCACAGATCCGATTCGACACCGAAGGAGATTATACCATTTCAACCACACTGACCAATGGTTGTGATACGAAAACACTATCACAGACTTTCAAGTTCGCATTTTCACCACAGGCACTGGCAACGCCGACTGTAGTCGAAGGGTGCATTCCTTTTAATGTTCACTTTGACAATCAATCTACGGGATACCAGGTAAACTCTTCATGGTCGGTAACTCCATCAGCAGGTTCGGGGTTCACTAATGGCACCTCTTCCACAACAATAAATCCGGATTTCAGGTTTACCCAGGCAGGAAATTATACCGTGACACTCAATGTAAACAATACATGTGGAACCAGCTCCAAGAGCTTTACAATCAAGGCAAAAGATGTACCGGGCGTTAACCTGCAATCCTTGCCTGATCTATGCGAGAACACAAATATGACTTTTAATTCCAGCCATCTGAATGTTTCCACAAATAACGGTGGCGCGCCCACCTACAACTGGACTGTCACTCCCAACACAAACTTTACATATCAAAATGCGACATCCTCAACTTCGGCCGTCCCAACGCTACAATTTTCAGCACAGGGAGCCTATCAGATCAGCGTGGCGGTCACGAATGATTGCGGTACGGTAACAAAGACACAAACACTGAATATAAGACCGGCAGTTCGATTAATCACGACCATCAGTGACACGGTTGGTTGTGCACCCAAGACAATCAACTTTACAGACTCTTCGACCGGTGACCAGCTCACGCACCAATGGTCTGTTCAACCTTCCACAGGATTCACTTACCTACCCGGATCTTTAACTTCGGCTTCACCATCGCTGACCTTCACCAATGCAGGCACCTATATTATCACACATACTTTAAATGGATTGTGCAGTTCTCAGACTAAAACATTCACAGTAGCGATTTCTTCATTTCCAACGATTAACATGTCCCCTATTGCTGATCAATGCGCCGCCCCCTTCACTTTAATCGAGGATTCGGCGCATTTCAGCATCAATCAGAATGGTAAAACGCTTACGAATATTCAATGGACGGTAACGCCAATGACAGGCGTCACATATATTGACGGCACCAATGCAAGTAGCAATTATCCTCATTTAACATTCACCAACACAGGACAGTATACAGTTGCGGTTGCAACTCAAAATGATTGCGGTCCCGCAACTGCATCACAAATATTCTGGATACCGGCCCATGCCGTTGAACAATCAACCTCCACAGCACTCATCGGATGCCTGCCGTATAAAGTCGACTTTACGGATCACTCGCAGGGAGATAAGTTGGTTCACAGCTGGACCGTGTCTCCTGCAACGGGTTGGACGATGACCCCTTCTTCTTCGTCGGCATCTCCCGAAATAAATTTCAATACAGTTGGTATTTATACGATCACTCACAAGATCACCAATTTATGTGGTACAGACTCACATACATACACCGTAAAAGTAAAAGATATCCCTTTTGTGACTTTGGGACTAAAAACAAATTCATGTAATAATTACACTTTTATAGCTAATCCTCAAACTGTTAAATTGGTTCCAAATCTGAATGATAGCATCACCTACAAATGGACAATAACTCCATACAGGGCTATCAACTTTCTTAATGGCACCAGCGACACATCACATTACCCCATTATCGCGTTTGCTGACACCGGAATTTTCTTAGTAAAAGTTATAACGTTTGGTGAATGTGGGAGTCATACTACGAATGAAATCATCGGCATCACCAAGGGGCCTGAAATCATGCTAAAGGATTCGCTATCCAAACAGTGTCTGCCATCGGATCTTACTTTTACCGGAATGGTTTACGGTCAAAACCTGATTTACAATTGGACCGTGACACCCTCTTCAGGCGCCTCTTTTATATTTCCTACGGATTCCACCAGTCCCCGACCCCAAATTCGTTTCAGCATTCCGGGAGATTATTCGGTCTCGCTGAATGTCCATAACGATTGCAGCAATGATATCAAGACATGGAAATATTCGATCATAGATAAGCCGACCATCCTGTTCGGCAAGATTGCCGACACATGCGACAACTTTACTTTCCGGGCCGAGCGCTATGTCGTGGTGCGGGATAACGGTAACGCGGTCACTTCCTATAACTGGGCGATAACACCGTCAACAGGATTTAGTTTTGTTGACGGGACATCGCCAGCGTCGCCCATGCCGCATATTTTATTTTCGAATGCCAACACCTATACGATAACCATGACCGCGACCAATGGCTGCGGGCCAAATACATTCAGCCGGTCATTTACACTCGATAAGTTTATTCAGGTCGAGGCTGGCGCAGACACGACATTCTGCACAAACAACAACTTGTTCCAGATGAACGGTATTCCTGCAGGAGGAAGCTGGACCATAGCGCCTTCATCTGCAGCTAGTGTCCTCAGGTTGATAGGCGCCACCTATTATCTGGACCTCAATGTGCCGGGTAATTATACGCTGACCTACAGCAGAGGCAACAGCTATTGTGCAAGTACAGACATCCGTCATTTCAATATTCAGCCTTTACCGGTAGTAGATGCGGGCCGTGACTTCACCCTTTGCGCAAATGACCGGTCTCCGCATACACTTACAGGGACGCCTGTCGGTGGAACATGGAGCGGCAGTGGCGTAACAGGAAACATTTTTTCTGCAGTTGGACTCGCAGATGGAAGTTATATCCTGAAATACACATGGACCGATCCGGTAACAAATTGCAAGAATACTGATCAATTGGTTGCAAGGCTGATCAATGTGCCGGTAACGGGATTCACAGCAGCAGCTCAGGGATGTAAAGATTTGCCGGTATTGTTTACTCCAACCGGAGTTGTCGGGACATTATATAATTGGGATTTTGGAGACGGACAGACCGCGATATCCTCGGCGTCCATCAATCATACCTTCAGGACTGGGGGGACATTTACGGTCTCTATGGTCAGCGCTGATCCAAACAGTTGTTCGATTTCCACAAGTTCTAAAATCTTCATCCAGGCTGAAGTCACTTTGCCGGTTGTCACGGTTAGCCCTAACAGGGGTTGTGGTCCGCTGAGCGTCACCTTCACGATCGACACAACAGGAAATAGCCTGAACGGACAAAAAAACAGCTGGAACTTTGGAAACGGACAGACGGCATCTACACCGTTTACCACAAAAACCCTGATTTACAACCAGGGTATCGCGGATACAACTTATACTGCAACACTGAAAGTTTCTAACGATTGCTTCAGTAATACGGCAACTTACCTGATCGTGGTCAATGCAAAACCCAATGCAAATTTCGAATTGCCACATACCTGGGAATGCACTCCGAAAACAATTACCATCAAAAACCGCAGCATCGACCGAAGTGCCTCATTCCATTGGGATTTCGGTGACGGGACAACCAGCACCGATTATGAGCCAACGCATACCTTCTCAACCGGAAAAGTTGCCACAACTTACATGATAAAACTGGTGGCCCAGAATCAATGCGGAAAAGACAGCATCACCAAACCATTGTTGATCAAGCCCAACAGTATTGAGGCATTTATCCAGATGAAAGTAAAACAGGCTTGTCCCGGTGATCCGGTCATCTTCACTAATTTTTCATCGGATACTGTATTGACGATCATGAATTATTACTGGGATTTTGGTGATGGGACTATAGCCAATACATGGAATGCAATCCATGCCTATGCCAATCCGGGAAAATATACCGTCAGGCTCTTTGTTGACAATGGTTGCAGTTACTCACAGGCAAGCGACACGATCAATATCGCCCCTCCGCTAATTGTTTCAATCACGAGTAAGGACTCTGTTTGTGTAGGTGAAAACTTCTCACTGCAAGGAACATCACCTCTGGGTGCACTCATCAATACAAAATGGGATTTCGGGGATTCTTCTTCTGCTACAGGCGCTCTAACCAAACATACATTTACAATGGCGGGTTGGGCAACTGTCACGTTCTCCGCTTTTTCAGCAACAGTGATGTCGCACTGTCCCGGATCTGTCGTTAAACGTATTTATGTTTATGCGCTGCCTACTGTTGTACCAGTTCAGGATATTGATGGATGCTCACCTGTTAAGTTATCATTGAAACCGGTAGGTAGTGAGCCACAACTATGGAATTTTGGAGAGGACAGTTTGTGGACTTCTTCAGGCAATTACACCTATAACAATAACTACACCGATAACAAACCGATCAGGAGGAAAGTGAGCACTTTCACGGAGAACACTTTCGGATGTCGTTCGTATTCATATTTCTGGGTGACCATCTATCCTGTTCCGAAAGCAAAAATCGGGATAAATTCGTTGGGAGGATTACCTGAAATGGTTTATTTAAGCAGTCTTTCGACCAACACCACTGCCTGTGATTGGCTTTTCCCCGATGGTACTTCCTCGCAGGGATGTGATTCTGTTTTGATCAAACTATACGCAAATGGTTTTTATAAAATCTCGTTGCGTAGCTCAAATCAGTACGGTTGTCAGGATACGACTTCTGTGGTTCATGAGACCATCATCAAGGGTCTTTTTGTCCCCAATGCATTTCAGCCTTCACACGCTGATCCCAAGGTAAATACTTTTAAACCAGTGGGTATTGGATTGAAATCGTACTATCTGGGGATCTATGACACCTGGAATAACCCGATCTGGGAAACGACCAGACTTGATGATACGCAACCTGCTGATGGATGGGATGGGTTAGCCAAAAATGGCAAGAAACTTCCAATGGATGTCTATATTTGGAGAATAAAAGCTGTATTTGTGGATGGCACCGAATGGAAAGGAATGAAGGGAAGAGATGGAATTTTAAGAACCGAAGGAACTGTAACATTGGTCAGATAAGGTATGAAACATATTAAATGGAAAATGATGATGATGGGTTTGCTGCTGCTTTTTAGCAGACAGACGGTTTGTGCCCAGGATGTTACGTTTTCACAATTTCTATATTCTCCTTCTTATTATAACCCTGCCGCAGTGGGTATTGATATTGGGATGCTAGGTACGATCAATTACCGCAGGGCGCTCATGTATCTTCCATCACGGTTTGAAACCTATGCCGTTGGGTTGGATCAATCTATCCACGATACCGATATCAAAGGAATCGGAGGAATTGGAATGTTTTTGGTCAACAACCAGGAGGGAGAAGGCAGTCTCAACACTTTGGCTTTCGGGATCCCCATTTCAGGGAGGGTCGATCTGACCGATCAGTGGACCTTACAGGCCGGGGTTGCACCGGTGATTTATCAGAAAACCATCAACTGGGATCATCTCATATTTGGCGATCAACTGAATCCTTACTATGGGATCGTCTTGCCAAAGTCTGAAGTTTCCTTACAGAATGCTGCTCCCAGTATCAGCTTCTTTGATTTCGATATTGGCCTATGGGCACGCTGGGAAAGCGATCCGTCGAGGCAGGCCAATTCTTTCGACGATGTATTTGATTTTGGTCTATCGGTACAGCATATCCCTGAGCCTAACCAGTCGTTTTTCATGGAGAAATCAATACTTCCTGCCAAGTATATTGTGATGGCACGCTACAGTCATTGTATTACCGATTACCGAATGATTGACAGTAAGATCCAGCCGGTATTCATGTTTGAAAAACAGGGTACCATGCAGGATTTTGTAGCCGGGGTCAATTATGCCAGACCGGGGATGAATTTCGGAGGGTTCTTTAGGAGAGAACAGAACAGTTTGTTGACTTTTTCAGAGTTGATTTTCCTAACAGGGGTTGATGTGAGCCTGAACAGTGATATGCTTTCATCGGTCAGATTGAACTATAGTGTAGACGTCACCATGTCAAGTAGCAAGAAAAAGGGAAATCTCTCTCATGAGATTTCTCTTATCTTCCACTTGCCGTCTATACACCGGACCAAGAGTCCTTGTAAAATGTATTTCTAATTATTATTTTCTTAAAGGAAGGGTTTTAAAACTACCGTATCGCTTTTCTGATTTTAACCAGCTTTTCTAACAATCCTTCGAGTAAATCGAGGCGTAGCATATTGGCTCCATCGCTTTTTGCAACGGCCGGGTTGGGATGGGTTTCGATGAACAGACCATCAGCCCCGACAGCAATACCTGCACACGCCATGGTTTCGATGAGTTCAGGTCGGCCACCTGTTACGCCTGCACTCTGATTGGGTTGCTGCAATGAATGGGTGACATCCAATACTACAGGCACGCCAATTTGTTGCATGACGGGGATGCCTCTAAAGTCGACAATCAGATCTCCATAACCAAAAGTTGTCCCACGTTCAGTCAGTATGATGCGGTCGTTGCCGGCATTCATGACCTTTTCCACAGCAAATTCCATAGCTTCAGGTGAAAGAAACTGTCCTTTCTTGATATTGATCACCTTACCCGTGCGGGCTGCTGCAATCAACAAATCTGTCTGTCGGCAAAGAAAGGCCGGAATCTGAAGAATATCCACATACTCGGCAGCCATTGCAGCCTCTTCTGCAGTGTGAATATCGGTAACAGTCGGGATACCCAAAGTATCACCCACATGCTTTATGGCAATCAACGCTTTTACATCACCAATCCCCATGAAAGAACTCAACTTTGAACGGTTGGCTTTGCGATAGGAAGCTTTGAATATATATGGAATCTCCAGGCGGTCGGTGATTTTCTTAACTTGAATGGCAATCTCCATGGGCATTTCTTCATTTTCCACAACACAAGGACCTGCAATCAGAAAGAAGTTGCCGCTTTCTGTAAATTTCAATTTGGGTACCATTTTTAACATTTCAAATAATTTTAAACAAAATTAAGCATAAACTACAAAAACAGGACGACACCTTCGGGATAAAGTAGATTAATTGAGAACCGGATGATGAACATCATGATAAAAAACAAAAAGACGAGCAACATTGTTGAGAAAATGAGCAAGTTAAATTTTCGTTCTGTGGGAATGTGAAGCACTGGTTCCATTCCCAACCAGAAAAGCACAACTGCATAAATACCTATTAAGCCAAAATATTGAAGATACTGAATGTGAAGTTCAGTATTCATAAATAAGGTTGTCAGAAATACAGGGGTATAACTGTATATCAGCAAGCGCAAGGCTCCATGTTTAGATCCCGAACCTCCGATATACTTGCTAAAACGGCTGATCACGGTCCCACCCACGAGAATAACAAAGAGCGGAACAATCATATAAAACAACAAGATCGTTAAAGAAAACGGAATCTTGAACTGAACCAGATTTACATCGTTGGTGAACTTAACGAAAACACTAACGGCTTTGATCAATGCGGCCAAAACAATAAAAGGCCATGCGTAATACTTGATAATGAGTCCGATGGGTTCGGATTCAGTTGCAATTGAAACCCATTCTCTCTTTGGTAAAATCAAAATCCGGATGATACGCTTTAATGTTCTAAATATTCTCATTCCGATATATTTTAATTGTTCAAAAATAGGAAACAATTATTGAAGACACTCGATAATATTGAAATTATTGATAACTTTATATCACAGCAGTAAAAAACTGCCAAGAAAATTCTACCTTAGCAACACATTTTAAATAAAGATCCCCTATGCAAAGGTTTACCGGTTATATGAAGCAACTCACTACTTTAATAGTTTTATCGGCTATTATTCTGCTTTCAGGATGCCAGGGGAAAAAGGCCAATCAGAACAATAATGGAAAACTTGAAGGCACTATCAGTATCTCGGGCGCTTTCGCATTATACCCTCTTGCGGTAAAATGGGCTGAGGAATTTAAGAAGATTCATCCCGAAGTTAAAATTGATATTTCAGCTGGTGGAGCCGGGAAAGGAATGACGGATGCACTATCGGGTATGGTAGATCTGGGTATGTTGTCGAGAGAAGTCAACAAGGCCGAGATTGCAAAAGGCGCCTGGCTTATTTCAGTGGCTAAAGATGCTGTTCTGCCAACCATCAGTGACAAGAATCCGGTACTGCCTGAATTGAAGATAAAAGGGATGACCAGACAAAACTTTGAACAGATCTTTATCACCGGGAATATTACATCCTGGGGAACCAGTCTGATGAAAGTGGATCATAAGGCCCAGGGAAAAATCAATGTATATATCCGAAGCGATGCTTGTGGGGCCGGTGAAATGTGGGGAAAGTATCTGGGAAAGAACCAGGAAACATTGAGTGGTATCGGGGTCTTTGGTGATCCCGGTGTGGCAGAGGCCGTCAAAAAAGACCCTTTGGGTGTTGGGTATAACAACGTAATCTATGTGTATGATATTCAAACCCGTAAATATTATCCTGGTATCAGTGTGATTCCGATTGATGTCAACGGGAACGGCAAAATTGATAAAGAGGAAGACTTCTACGGGACACTCGATCTGCTGATGGCTGCCATCCGTGATGGACGTTACCCCTCCCCTCCTGGCCGAGATTTGTATTTCGTGAGCAAAGGCAAAACAACTGATCCTGTGATAAACGCTTTTCTGAAATGGATACTGACAGATGGACAGAAATTTGTGAATGAATCAGGCTATGTCCAGTTGCCGGAAGATAAGATCAAACTTGAACTCGAAAAAATCAAATAAAAGTTGAAGATAAATCGAAAATTCTTTACCGTTAAACGACTTTTACGTGATAAGATAGCCAATAGTTGGATGCTGTTCAGCCTGAGCTTTGTCATTATCATGCCGATTATGATTGGCATTGGTTTGATACTCAAGAGTGAACCATTGATGAAAGAACAGAGCTTCGGAAGCCTCTTGTTTTCGTCGGATTGGCGACCCATGTCGGGACACTTCGGCATGCTGACTTTTATTGTAAGTTCGGTATGGGTAACTTTTCTATCGTTGTTGATAGCAGGTCCGATCTGTTTACTGGCTGCTATTCATCTAACGCAATATGCTAAAAGCTATGTGCTGAAGATCATGCATCCGGTGATCGATATTCTTGCCGGAATCCCTTCTGTCATTTACGGGGTATGGGGTATATTGCTGATCGTTCCTTTTGTTTCGCAACATCTGGCGCCATGGCTTGGGAAGCAGTCATCGGGTTATTGTTTATTGTCTGGAGCCATCGTGCTGGCAATCATGATCATTCCTTTTATCCTGAACATCCTGATCGAAGTCTTTAAATCGATACCTGCAGAATTGAGTGAGGCATCGTTGTCTTTGGGAGCTACAAAATGGCAGACCATCAAGCTGGTATTGGTTAAGAAAGCATTCCCGGGTATCATCTCTGCTTTTGGACTCGGTATATCCAGAGCATTTGGAGAGACGATTGCGGTATTGATGGTGACGGGAAATGTAACGAAAATGCCTACGGGAGCTTTTCAATCAGGTTATCCACTACCGGCATTGATTGCCAATAACTATGGCGAAATGCTCAGCATCCCGATGTATGATTCTGCATTGATGCTGGCTGCATTGGTGCTGTTTGTGATTGTCTTATTGTTCAATGGCATGTCGCGGATAGCGATTATGCAGGTTGAAAAGAATGTATAACCTATGAGAGAATTCAGATTTATTGAAGAGAAGATTTTCCGGGTTCTGATGTTTCTGTCCACTTCGGTCATCGCATTGGCGTTGTTGCTGATTGTTGCCAGTATCTTGTTCAAGGGGATTCCTGCCATCAGTTGGGAAATGCTTTCACAAACCCCGAAGGGAGGATTCTATTTTGGCAAGGAGGGAGGGATACTGAACGCGATCATCGGTTCTGCTTATCTCTCGATCGGCGCCTCAGTACTTGCATTCTGCGTTGGGTTGCCTGTTGCACTCTATATGAATGTTCACATGGTGAAGCGGAAAAAGATGCTCAACACCATCCGGTTTTTTCTCGACCTGCTTTGGGGGGTACCTTCTATTGTTTACGGTGCTTTTGGATTTGGAGTGATGATCTTTTTCGGTTTCAAGACCTCTTTGCTGGCCGGTATTATCACGGTTACGATATTTATCATTCCCATCATGGTCAGAGGAATGGATGAAGTGCTGAAAACGGTTCCGAGGGGATTGCTGGAGGCTTCTTATTCGTTGGGTTCTACCAAGAGTGAAACGGCTTACAGGGTTTTCTTCAAACAAGGCTTTTCGGGCCTGGTGACTGCCTTTCTGCTGGCATTCGGCCGTGCTATTGGTGATGCAGCATCAGTGCTCTTCACGACGGGTTACACCGATAGTATTCCAACTTCATTGATGCAACCAACCGCTACTTTGCCACTGGCTATCTTCTTTCAGCTTTCATCGCCGATAGAGGAAGTGAGGACACGGGCCTATGCTTCGGCGGTTGTGCTCACACTGTTCATTTTGTTTATCAGTATTCTCTCCAGGTATACCTCCAAACGTTATCAGAAGAATAAAATCTAAATCCGGTATGGAAGAAAAAGCTAAAATACGTGTACGCGACCTTAACTTGTATATCAGCAAGCAACATATTTTAAAGAATGTCAACGTTGATATTCCGGAAAATAAGATCACGGTTATTCTGGGTCCATCGGGTTGTGGAAAAACCACGTTGCTTAAGAGCATGAACCGGCTAACAGATTTATATCCTGAAGTTAAGGTTTCGGGAAATATTTTTATCGGTGAAGAAGATATTCTGAATTCAACCTCGGAGATTACGGATATCCGTAAACGGATGGGATTACTCAGCCAGCGCCCCTACCCGCTTCCGATGAGTATATTTAATAATATTGCCTTTGGACTGCGTATCAGTGGACGCACCAAAAAAAGGATCCTGGATCAGCGGGTAGAACATTATCTGCGACAAGCCAATCTTTGGGAAGAGGTTCAATACAGGTTGAAAGATCCGGCTTCAGCGCTCAGTATCGGGCAACAACAACGGTTGTGCCTGGCCCGGGGACTGTCGGTCGATCCTGAAATCATACTTGCCGACGAACCGACTTCGGCACTGGATCCTATTTCGAGTGATGTAATCGAGAAGAAGTTTGTTGATTTGAAAGAGAATTACACGGTGGTGTTGGTTACACACATTCTTCGCCAGGCCCGGCGGATTGCAGATAATGTGATCTTTATGTATATGGGTGAAGTGATTGAGCAAGGCACGGCAGAAGAGGTCTTTAACAATCCAAAAGAAGAACGTACCAAGCAATATTTGAAGGGGACATTTAATTAAAAAGGAGTCTAGTTCTAACTTTTTTATTTTTTATACGTATATTTTCAACATTAATATTTATTAAAATATTTTTGAAGCACGATGCAACCTTCTATCAAAAACATGCATCATTTTATTTGTAACTAAAACTTAAAGCATTCAGAGAGCAATGGATTATACCAAAATCCTTGAAGGCTGCCTCAAAGGGAATTTGAAGGCACAGCGCGAGCTTTATGAATGCTTTGCAAGTAAAATGCTGGGCGTATGTACACGATATTCTGCTAACAGAGAAGAGGCCAAAGACATCATGCACGACGGGTTTATCAAGGTTTTCACAAAACTGGATACCTACTCGGGTACTGGTCCCCTCGAAGCCTGGATGCGGAGGATATTTGTAAATACGGCACTCGAACTACTACGTAAAAATGATGTATTGCGTGATGCCGTGGATTATGAAGGGTTAATTGAAAACATCGATGCCAATGTGGATATCGAAAGTGATTTAACGCATGATGAGCTGATGCAAATCATTAACAATATGCCACCGGGCTATCGGACCGTTTTCAATCTCTATGCAATTGAAGGATACACCCATCATGAAATTGCTGAAATGCTTCAGATAAACGAAGGCACTTCCAAGTCGCAATATGCCAGGGCTAAAAATTGGCTTCAAACAAAAATTATTTCTAAATATTCGGAGCTGTGAAAGAGGAAAAAGATAAACTCCGTGACTTCATGCAAGGAGTCTTTCATAATTATGAAGTTAAACCCGACCCTGAAGACTGGAACCGGATTGAAAAGACCTTGTCTAAAAAGAAAAACAGAAGGATTATCCCATGGATCATTTGGGCCTCTGCTGCTTCATTGTTTGTATTGATGGCGATCTATACCGGTGATATTTTAAACCATTCCGAAAAGGGCAATTCGCAGACAGCTATCAATCGTGATACTACTCAAAAAACACTTTTAACACCGAACCCAAAAACAAAACTTGCTACAGCAGTTACCACACAAACTAAGGTTGCGGAAAAAAAGCAGGCTGCCACGCAAACTGAAGAGAAAAACAAGCATGAAAAGGTTACAACTCTTGCATCTGCTTCTATCCAGGAACATAATACGTTGAAAGTATCTAATAACATTGCAAGTAAACCTGTAAATATCAATACTATTCCATCTACTGAGTCCATAAATGGTTTTCGAAATGCCGATCTACTGGTTCATGCAATCATTCCGAAAACGGCATCATTGCTAAAATATCAACATTTATCTGGTCTCAAACAACCGCCTGTCAATAACCATTTCACAAGAGATTTATTGGCCAGTAATGGTTCCGACATTCATTTCAAAGGTTTATCACTGAGCAACAACAGCGGTTTGATTATAGAAAGTGGAGGAGGAACTAAAGCTATGAATGCTCCAGCTTCGAATTACACCGGAACTTTTGCATCTCAGTTAGCTGCAAACATGTATCTTAGTTCAATTAAGACATTTGATAATGCTTACCTGGCATCAACGAATATCGGAAGTCTGTTCCAGAACAAAAGCCATAATTATCTTCCACCGGTGACATTTGGATTGAACATCAATTTATCACTGCAACCCAATTGGAGTATAGAAACAGGGATTCAATACACCCAACTGCAATCAACCGGCGCTGTATCGATTAATTCATCCAACAGCTTGCAGTTCTCAACCACTTTCAGCTACAAGGTGGATGAATATTTATATTATCTGGGTTTACCAATCATCCTCAACTATAGTTTTGCACAAAAAAGAAAGACTTCTTATTATGTTAGCACAGGTCTATCCATAGAAAAGGGATTAATAGCAAAATATGTGGCCAATCCGGAAGACAATTTCTCAGGCATGCAACCCATTTACAGTCATAATGCCATCAAGGGCATGCAATTTTCTTTCACTACAGGCGTTGGAATCAGTTACAAATTCATCAAACATTTTGAATTATTTGGACAGCCTTCTGTTTCTTACTATTTCAATTCTTTGGGGAATAAAACCACCATTTTTTCTGTCCATCCTTTGTTATTTAATCTACGCAGCGGAATCAGGTATACCATAAAATAGTTGGTTATTTTTGATCCCCATGCAACTATTCCCCCTGATAGTTCATCTTTATTCTATTGTAACCAATTCAACAAAGCTATGAACCTCACAAAAAAAGGTGTTCATCTCATTGCAATCGCTCTTTTGTTTTTTACGGGCAGTTGTTCTGACAAGGTCAAAGACACCATCTCATACACAGCCAATATTCCTGTCTACCAGACCAGGGACGAATTCATTAAATCAGTGAAGACCGGTTCGATGCAGGATCTGGCTAAACCCGGAAAGATCTTTCTCAGGGGAAACTACATCTTCATCAATGAATTGTACAAGGGCATACACGTCATTAACAATACCAATCCGACCAGCCCTCAGAACGTTGCTTTCATCAACATCCCCGGTAATGTGGATATTGCAGTGAGAGGCAACACCCTTTATGCAGACAGTTTTACAGACCTGGTGGCTTTGGATATATCGGATCCGACAAAGGCTATAGAGGTTGGCCGCGTAGAAAATGCTTTTCCCAACGTAATGCCGCCCACTAACAATGACCTCCCAGTCAAGAATCTGGATGCAACAAAGGGAGTTGTGATTGGTTGGACACAAGAACAAATTACAGAGGATCTGAATGCTCCGAATCCCTATGTATATGTAGACTTTCTGGGAATTAGCACTTCAGCTTTTTATGCCAAGACCAATGATTCATGGGCCGGGTTATCCTCATCATCCGTTTCCGGTCAATCAGCTGTTGCAGGATCAATGGCACGATTTGCGGTATACAATGATATGTTGTATGCATTGACCAATACCCAGTTGAAGATCTTCTCGATTAGTAACGCTCAACCGGTTCTGGTTAACAGTACCTGGTCAAGCTGGCAGCCAGAGACGCTCTTTGTCAGCGGACAACTCATGTTTGCGGGAACCAGGCAGGGATTGATCATATTTAGTCTGGCCAATCCATCATTACCCACGCAGATTTCCACCTATTCACATCTTTATAGTTGTGACCCGGTTGTTGTTGATGGGAAGTATGCTTACTACACCATGCATTCGGGTAATGCTTGTGGGCAGTCAGCTAGTGGATTAGGAGTTGTAGATATTTCAAATCCTCTTAAGCCTGTTGAATTAAGTTTTACAACACTGAGTAGCCCAATGGGACTTGGAATTGATAACGGCAAACTCTTTGTATGCAATGGTGATAACGGTTTAAATGTATATGATGCTTCAAATCCGACAACTATTGCTGCTAACAAGATAGTCAGTTTTACCAATATCCAGTCATATGATGTCATTCCAAATAATAATATACTTATTGTAATAGGAAGCGGGGGATTGATGCAGTATGATTATTCGGATATAAACAATATCAAGCTTTTAGGCACTATTGCAACTGTAAAGGGTACTATCTGATGAAAACACTAGCCACACTAATACTGATGTTGTTGACGATTATAGCAACCGCTCAACGTGGACCTTTAAACACGGTCTATCTTAAAAATGGATCTGTGATTAAAGGAACGATAATTGAGGATATAGAGGGTGTATCGATCAAAGTCCAAACTGCAGATAAATCGATATGGGTTTTTAATAAATCTGAGGTTAAGAAGGTCGTAACTACCAGTATTAATAGAACTACTCAGGAAGTTGATTTTACATTAAAAAGAGGTTTCTTTACGCAACTACAGATGGAATTGATGCCTTCTAAAAAACAAAGTTCCGAAGGGACTGTTCCCTCCATGCTTGGAGTTGCCGGTTATCAGATCAATAAACACTTCTCTGCGGGCTTGGGGACCGGGGTCGAAGCATTTCATATCAGCATGTTGCCTTTATTTGGTGATGTGAGGTATTATTTCTTTAACGACCTCTATACTCCGTTTATTAATCTAAAGGGGGGTTATGCCTTTCCCCTGGAGAATCAAAGAGACAATACCCGGAACGTGGACATGAAAAGCAAAGGGGGACTGATGGGTGGTATCGAGTTGGGCTATATCAGGAGTCTTTCGAATGCTACAAAGTTTACTTTCAGTCTTGGGTACCGGTATCAAAGTCTTGTTCAGACCGGATTATTAAGTGAATATTTCTATACCAACCAAGCAGGTACCAATACCTATCTGGTAGATCGTAAAATTGCAAGTGACTTCAATCGATTGATTGTGACTATAGGAATTCGTTTTAGGTAATATTTACATTTTTGAATTATAACTCAACATCCACAATCCAACAAACGTAATGAATCCATTGACGATCAATAATTCAAAACCAAAAGTATAACCCGAGAAGAGAACCTTTGAATATTCACTCAGGAAATAACAAAACACGGGAGAAATCAAAGCAACATAAGGAACCCATTTATCCCTGACCTTGCGGGAAGTAAACAACCCGAATGAAAAGAGCCCAAGCAGAGGTCCGTAGGTATATCCCGCTACCGTAAATAATTTATCAATGACTGCACGGTCATTGATAGCCCTGAAGATTACAACCACAGCAAGTAGAATCAAAGCAAAGGAAATATGAATGATATAGCGAAACCTCCTCTTCTGTAATTCCGTCAGGTTACTCTTTTTATCCAACCCGAAAAAGTCGATAGAAACAGAAGTAGTGAGCGATGTCAATGCTCCGTCAGCGCTGGGATAAGCTGCTGAAATCAGTCCAATCATGAAAACCAGTCCAGCAATGGGGCCCAGATGATTGATGGAAAGCTGAGGAAAGACATCGTCGGTCCTCACCGGCAGGATTATCCCTTTTTGTGTGGCATACATGTATAAAGCACCTCCAAGGAACAGGAACAATAGATTTACAAAGACCAGTATGAAACTGAACGAGAACATGTTCTTTTGCGCATCGTGCAGGTTTCGGCAACTCAGGTTCTTTTGCATCATCTCCTGGTCAAGACCGGTCATCACGATGGCAATGAAAGCTCCACTGAAGAACTGCTTAAGGAAAAAGTCTTTGGCATGCCAATCAAACTCCAGTAAAGTTGAATACTTGCTGTGAGAAACCTGTGTGATTAATCCACCAAACGACAACCCCAGTTCTTTACAGATCAGATGCAGTGAAATAACGACCGCTGCCAGCATGAAAGTAGTCTGGAGGGTATCGGTCCATATAATGGTTTTGATGCCTCCCTTGAACGTATAAAGCAGGATAAGAAAGATAAAAACAGAAACCGATACGATAAAAGGAATGCCCCAGGCATCAAAGACAAAAACCTGAAGCACATTGACCACCAGAAACATTCTGAAAGAAGCTCCAATGGTTCGGGATATCAGGAAAAAGAAAGCACCGGTTTTATATGACCAGAAGCCGAAACGCTTTTCGAGATAAGTGTAGATGGAAGTCAGATTGAGCCGGTAATACAGGGGCAAGAGGACAGTTGCAATGACCGTGTAGCCCAAAATATAACCGATCACGAGGCCAAAATATTTAAATCCTGCAACACCCACTACTCCGGGTACCGACATGAATGTTACCCCGGACAGGGAAGCGCCAATCATCCCATAAGCCACTACAGCCCAAGGTGATCGTTTGTTGCCGATGAAGAAAGATTCATTGTCGGCCTTACGGGTTGTGATCCAGGTGATCAGGAAAACAAGTATGGTATATCCAAGAAAGCTGCTAAATATCAGGAGGGGAGACATCACAGGCGTTTATTTATAAAGAAGATTTTTTCAATGCATCAGCAAATCCTTTTAATCCTTGATAGCGTGCATCAACCAATGTATCATCCACTTCTTCAAAGGAACCGTTTTCAGCAATCAGGGCTGTAATCATGTTGAGGTTGCGACCAAATTCCATATCGGGTTTCGTATCGCCTGCCATGATGGTTTTAGAGAAATCGACATCGGGATAATCCACCTGAGCCAATAGCCCCATCCCCGGAGCCGGCTTACGCATCGGATCATTATCCGTCCGGATCGAAGGACAATAGTAAACCCTATCAACCCTTCCGCCGGCTTCTTCGATAGCCGTCAACATCTTGTGGTGCAAAATGGAAAGTTCAACCTCCGACATCAACCCCTTCCCGATCCCCTGCTGGTTGGTGACGATAAAGATATGATTGAAACGGGAGGCAAAATAAGTCAAGGCATCGAGTACGCCTTCATGAAAAGCAAATTGTTCCCAAACCACAACATAATCGTTGGGAATACGGCGATTGATGACGCCATCCCTGTCGATAAAAAGGGTCCAGGTATTGTCAATAACGTTCAGATTGATATCAGGCATAGAAAAGAGATAATTATTTAGGAAAGACGGCAGCCTCGACCAGTTCACAGATGATATGACCAATCAGAATGTGTGATTCCTGAACACGTGGTGTATCAGTAGATGGAGGATTGAGTAAGTAATCGCACTTATCTTTCATCTTCCCACCGGTCTTTCCGGTCATTCCGACTACAATCATATCCCTCTTATGAGCTGCACTGATAGCCTTTAGAATATTTTCAGAATTACCGGAAGTAGAAATCGCAACCAGCATATCCCCTTTTTGACCCATCGCTCTAATCATTCGTGCATACACCTCATCATAATGATAATCATTGGCAACAGCCGTTACGAATGATGAATTAACATGTAATGCTTCAGCATACAATGGTGGGCGGTCATAATAAAAACGGCCTGATAACTCAGCAGCCAAGTGCTGAGCATCAGCAGCAGAGCCACCATTGCCACAAAACAATACCTTACCACCTTTATTAAAACAATTTGTCATTAAATCTGAGACGTCCTGTATGGTCTGAAGAAGCGTTTCGTCTTCCAGAATTGCTTTTTTAACATCAACAGACTGGTTGATGGCTTCTTTTATACGGTTAATCATGTTTGGATAATTTAAGACAGCAAAGGTAGTCGCTATTTGCATTCCTTTACCACAGATTCGAGTTCACGAATAAAGACTTCCCATGAAAATTTAAGTTTCTCAACAGCCGCATTGGCTGCGAATTCTTCTTCTTTCTTTTCATCGTAGAATCTAAAAATGGCATCAGCAATAGCCTGACCATTTGGATCTACCACGTAGCCGACTTTCCCGTCAGGGACAAACTCCTGAAGTCCTCCAACACGGGTAATAATCATGGGTTTATTGAAGTGATAGGCGATTTGGGTGACACCACTTTGTGTTGCACTCTTATAGGGTTGAACTATTGCATCGGCAGCACAGAAATATTTATAGACCTCATTGTCAGGAATAAATTCATTGATAAAGATAAATTTATCCTTTACCTTCAGGTCGTCAACCAGTTGTAAAATCAGTTTCGGATCCGAATAGAATTCACCCGCAACAATATATTTTATATTCAGGTTTTGAAGCTCAATATTCGCTGCAGCCCGAATCAATAAATCGAGTCCTTTGTAATCGCGGATAAACCCAAAGAACATCATATAGGAGATTTTTTCATCTAGCCCGAGCAACTTTAATGCATCAGCTTTTGGGATAATGGCTCCGTAATGATCATATATAGGGTGAGGCGTAAACCGATGAGGCTTATAAACGCTGAATGTGACAAGTTCTTCCATAACGCTGCGCGACATGACCAGGAACCCCTGAACAGAGTTGACAAAGTACTGAGCCAATGGCCGGTCACCCGGTTGGTGCTCATGAGGAACGATGTTATCGATATTGGCAACGACCTTAGTGAAATGATTTCCTCTCACTATCCGGGCTATCGTTCCAAGGCTGGGAGCCATAAATGGAAGCCAGAACTTTACGATCATTATGTCGGGACGCATTTTGCGAATCCTTAGCCCCAGACGTATCCACGAAATAGGGTTTATAGAACTAAATGCACGGGTAATCTTAAAAGCGGTAGGTGCTTTGGCATCCGAAAACTGCGTCTTGCCAGGGAAGAAAAACGAAGGGTATTGTAAGGTAAAGGTAAAAACCTCTACCTCATAGCCTGTCTCGACACAGGCCAAGGCCATACGGTCTGTAAAGGCAGCAATGCCTCCACGGAAGGGATGGGCAGGACCCAGGATGACAATTTTTTTCTTTCCATTCATACCGTGTGACTATAAATCTCCAACGGTCTTTTCGATGAGATAATTATTCCGTTCTGATGAATTTCTCGAGATCATCTCCCCCAGGAACCCTGCAAGGAAGAGCTGTGTGCCCATAACCATGCTGAGTAAACCCAAATAAAACAAAGGACGTTCGGTCATCTTGTATTCGAACAGAAAAAGCTTCTCATATGAAAGAACCCCTCCTATAACAAATCCAAGCAGAAAAAGTAATGAGCCAAGCATACCAAATATATGCATTGGTCGTTTTCCAAAGCGGGAAACAAATGCGATAGAGATTAAATCGAGTGGACCATTGATAAAACGGGCCATTCCAAACTTGGTGACACCAAACTTACGCTTGCGATGTTGGACCACCTTCTCCCCTATCCGGTTAAATCCGGCCCAGTTTGCAATGACAGGAATGTAACGATGCATTTCACCGTATACCTCAATACATTTAACAACTTCAAGCTTGTAGGCCTTCAGTCCACAATTAAAGTCGTGAAGCCTGATGCCAGATATCCTGCGGGTAACCCAATTATAAAGCTTTGTAGGAATAGTCTTGGTAATCGGATCAAACCGTTTCTTCTTCCAGCCCGAGACCAGATCGAAACCCTGGTTCATGATCATGTCGTGCAGTTCAGGAATCTCATCGGGACTATCCTGCAGGTCGGCATCCATGGTGACCACTACGTTGCCCTGGGCATGAATGAAACCCTCATTCAAAGCTGCCGACTTTCCATAGTTACGTTGGAACTTTATCCCTTTTATTTCAGGAACCTTTGAAGAAAGCTCTTCAATTTTCTTCCACGACCCATCACGACTGCCATCATCAACGAGGATGACCTCGTATGAAAAACCACTGGATTGCATCACACGTGCAATCCAGTCGGTAAGCTCTTCCAGTGATTCTACCTCGTTATAGAGAGGAACAATAACGGAAATATCCATATTTTTTATTTTTCTTCTTCGTCAATATTTTCAGCTGCGAAGATATCAGGATTTTTCTTTGTAAAAGCAGAAATGATTAAAGATAACACAACAATAAAGCCTAATCCCCAAGGAGCACTCTTCAATACTGAACTTTCAGGAGTGATATTTGCATATTGAGCCTGAATTTTATCAATTGTTTCCTGTGGTACATTCGGACTGCTCTGTACCATTGCCAAGACTTTCTCTCCCATTTTGGCTAAATAATCTGGAGCAATAAACTTATAGAAAATGTAGGTCAGGATGCTACCTACAATAAATGAAACTAAACCAGTTATTATTAGATTAACAAAACCTTGTCCAAAAGTCAGGCTTCCTCCAAGGTGTTTATCGCGCAGTGTCTTGTTACTCAGCCAGTAAAAAACAATTACAACAATGAGGGTCACTAGTCCAAGCATCATGCTAGTTACGACAGATGTCATACTCACATCAAAAATCCAGTAAAGTAAGGTCAATAAAAATTGTGTTCCGGCCAATAAGAGGCCAAATGTTGCTGCATTTGACAGCATGACAGATTGATTGATTTTCATAGGTGACAGTTTTACAGTTTGGTTAAGCAAATATAAGACAGAGAATTCAAAAAAACCATTATTTTTTAATACTTTCTTAAAGGGTGATGTTTTTTTGTATCTTTGCAAAGGGTAAGTCTTATACGATCAGCTCCTGCTGAACCCCCCCAGATCCGGAAGGAAGCAAGGGTAAGTGGTCGTAGCGGTGCGATATAAGTAGCTTACCCTTTTTTTGTGCCCTTATTTTCGCTTCATGCTGATACGCATACATCCTGATAATCCGGCAGAAAGGTTAATACAACAAGTTGTAGAGTGCCTGAACGATGGTGGGGTCATCATCTATCCCACCGACACCATCTATGGAATCGGATGCGATATCTTCAAAACAAAGGCCGTAGAGCGGGTAGCTTTTATCAAGGGAATCAACAAAGACAAAGCCACTTTTTCATTTATCTGTCACGACCTCAGTTCACTATCCCAGTTTTCAAAGCCCATCCCCAATCATATCTTTAAAATGATGAAGGCAAACCTGCCCGGTCCATTTACTTTTATCCTTGAGGCCAGCAACAATGTCCCCAAGATCATTCATGGGAAGAAGAAAACTGTTGGGATCCGTGTTCCCGATAATAAGATCATCACTCAAATTGTAAAATACCTTGGTCATCCCATCATCAGTACTTCGGTTCATGAAGAAGATGATATTATAGAATACAGCACAGATCCTGAACTTATTTATGAAAAATATCGTAATATGGTTGACATTGTAATTGATGGAGGTTATGGCGGAATAGAGCCATCCACCATCATCGACTGTACGGGTGAAGAAATCGAGATTGTCAGACAGGGAAAAGGAATTATCTGACAAATCTTTAAGGGTCAACGACTTTAGAAAAAGGTTCAAATATTTCACTGGTTTATTTGGTAAATTCAAAAGAATACGTACCTTTGCACCTCCAAAAAGGACGATTCGCTAGCTCAGTAGGTAGAGCACATCCCTTTTAAGGATGGGGTCCTGGGTTCGAATCCCAGGCGGATCACAATCCCGTTGTTATTTCGCCTGTAGGTCAATGACTTACGGGCGCTTTTTTGTCTATACATACAAACCTACATACACTTTTAGTAATTAACCCCTCTTTTTGCCTCTTTTCATTTTGAGCCCTCTTTGAATCTTTCCGCCCCTGAAGTTGTCTTTTATAAATTGAGGTTGACTCACCCAAGTCTTTGACATTTCTTCGTTATCCTTTATCCACTTGCTAAACCCCTCCGGTACATCGGTAACTTCATTAACGCTCTTAAATCCCGATATATCTTCACCGTTTAATAGCATTTTCTCAGTCTGGTTAAATTCTTCATCTGTCATCATTATGCTGATAATATGGCAATGACAGGAATCGTGCCAACCTGTAAATATAAATTCTTTAGGATATTTACCCTGTAAATTATCACAAATGTCTGGTGTTTTATGATTGTTGGAAAGAACAACTTCAAACCCAACAACAAAATCTAACTGCTGATTTCTTTCGTAGTCAGCCTTTAGATATGCCATATTGATCTTATTTTGCATGATCTTTAGATTGAGTGCTAGAGTTTGCTTTTTAGGAATAGGGTAAAGTTAATTTATCAACTCCCAAAAGTCAAGTGTATTATACCGGACAATAAAAAAACCTCAATCCGGCTAGAGAAAGAGGTTTATAAATAGCATGGTTAGATGCTATTTTGAAAATTAAGATTTAATTTGTTTCCGGTTGGTTTAATTGTGTGGCTTCTAATTGCTTTAACTCTGTCACGGTTTCATAAACACGTGTTAGAAAAGAAATAAGGGTCGTATCAATGAATATTAAACTTTTAACATCGTCTAAATCCATTTCGCTTGTGTTTTCAAAATACCCATTCATTCTTTCAGTAATAACATCTATGGGTGTAGCAATACCCATTTCAGCATAATCCTTACAAAGTTCAACGAGTTCGGCTCTTTTTTCTTTCAGTTTTTCAGATGAAAATAATGGTTTCGTTTCTGGTTTTTTCATTGGATTGTTTTTTAAATCGGTTTATTGTATTTTATAATGATTAATTATTGTCTTTCAAACATTGATACCAGGGTGCAAACCTGTTTTAAGTTTAAGTTCCTTTTGATAGTTAAAATCTCTGTAGCAGCCCAGCTATAGAAGTCAAGTTCCTCAACAAACAAAAATCCATTTTCAGCAATATAACGGATCCTTTTGTTTTCAGTTATCAAAAATACAAATTCGTAGGTTCTTTTTACTGACATTTTTTCTGTGGTGTTAAGTTTGGTATCAACTGAATAATGTTACCAGTTTTGATGTATTTTGCTGCAGGTTTTCCGCTCCCGGCACTTATTGCCAGGTTGTTCAAAGATCGTTCCTGAAGCTCTATGGTTTCCCCTTGGATTTTTATGGTGTCTTTCAGGATCCCAATATTTTCGGCTTGAATTTTAATGATTGCTTCCAGTCTCTTGTTTTCTTCGAAGAGCTCATTACAGGCTTCTACTGCGTTCATGGTGTTTGGTTTTTAAGAGTTAATTTGATACCACAAATGTAAACTATTAAATAGGTAAAAGCAAGAACTATTTTTATTTTATCTCTGATTTTTAATTAGTTATACCACATGGGTAATATTGTATAATATAAAGAATTGACACATAGAATAAAAAAAACCGGACATCTCTATCCGGTTAATTCGTCAGTCTTACCCAATGGGTAACATGTTACTCTCAGTTCAGGTTGTTATCCTTAACTTTTTCCTCCCATTCTGCATTTTTAGTGGTAAGTTCCTGTAATATTTCTTTTAATTCCTCTATTTCAATTTCGAGATCCTCGATACCGATAGAAGTAAAAATATTATAATAAAAAGTATCAGGATTTGAATCGGTAATAAACATACCTATCAGTTTTTTATGTCTTACCAATGCTTCAAGAATCTTGATATCAGCATCAAATAAAATAAGAGTGCATTTTCTGGCACAATTAAAATCCATTGTATCATTTTTAAAGTTATTGAGTTTTTTTAAAAATAGGTTCTTAATCTCGTTTAAGGCATTTCTATCAAAATAGCTCATAATTACGCTCCTGTTGATCTAATGGAGACCGGAACTGTATTCTTTGCTGTTTTATTTATATCAACTTGCATCAACGCTATCATACCGTTTAATGTGTCAAGCCTGACCACAGTGTTAAAGGTATTCAGTTCAATACCCCGATAATGGATTTCGGCAACTTTATAGAGATCAAACATCCCTCTCGTATCATCGCTTGTTTTACGCATTATCCCCGCTATCTCCCCGGGTGTTTTTTCGGTTAACTGATTTTGAATTGCACCCGTGAGAGTTAAGGAGGCTGCTGTTCCAAGATTGTTTCCCAAATTTAACGCCCCCGTTAGGTTATTCCAAAGTGGAGCGTTGACTGATGCAATTAAATTTGTGCGCCTTGTTATTTCATCCTTTTCTGCCTGAGTTAAAACATCATCGGAAAGTGCCTCTTTGATGTAAAGCCCTAACTCTGTAATCTGAGGACCTAGTATTTCAGCTTTAAATATATCAGTGACTGCTGTCAATAGTACGTCATTCATATATGCAGCAAAATCATCAACGCTCGTCTTACCCTCACTGAATCCCTGTGCGATTATGTCGGCTATGGTGTTTTGGGTAACACCTCCCGATAGAAAGTCGTTAAGCGCTGTACCGGCATCATCGATAGCGTTCTGATCATCGATAAGGGCCTGAGTTAAATCATCTACCTTCTTTTGCGCACCACCAACGCCAAAACCAATTCCAAAAAAAGCAGCGTGAGCAGCAGCTAATTTCTGTTTTGCTGTCTCAAGTGCTTTTTCATCTAATGCCTGTTTCTGTTTTAACAGGTCGATGTTTGTCTTTTGAGCCTCTTCGCTCCCGCCCGTTCTTACTGCCAGGTCAATTAATCGTTGCTGTTCTTTTAAGAGGGTATTTATTTTTTCAATCCTAGCTGCAAAATCTGAGGCATCTGTTTTTAATCCAGCAGTTAAAGCGGAGAACGCAGTAATCGCAGCTCCGATATAGTCACCACTTACGGCCTTCATCATCACGTCTACGTAATCCGATTCAGATTGAGTTAACTGGCCGTTTTTAGATAATACGCTTGTTAGTTGACTGGCAACATTAAGAATATCCTGTCTTGTTTTTTTCTCTTTATCGAGTTTCTTTAAGTTGGTTTCTACATTAACATCACCCTCAAGTATTATGGCCTGCTTTTGATCTTCAGGTTTTAACGACTTGTTTAATATTACAATTCGTTTATTTTGATTCCGTACCCAAATATTAAAGAGTTCATTTTGCAAGTCCTCTTCATTAGTAATTGAGAGTTTGGCTTTTTGGATTTCGATTTGTTCTTGATGGTCAATTTCCTGTAAGGCGTATTTGTTATCAATCTCTGCGTTTGCCTTTGCCCTTAAATCTTCAGAGTTGGCAGCCAAGTCAAAACGCATAGCCCCCAGCGCAAGCTTAGACATTTTGTCATATTTATCTTTAACCGCTTCTTTCTCTTTCTCAATGCCGGTTAAACGATAGTTGTAAATTTCATCTTGAATCTTAACCAGCTCCTCGTTTTCTTTTTGATTAATGGCAACGATGTCAGCAGCCTTTTTCTGTTCGGCAACTATCGTTTTTTGGTCAAGCTGTGCCTGGTCAACTCCTGGTAACTGCGCAATATATTTCGATGTTTTCTTGCCTGTCTTTTTATCAATACCACCATTTAAATCATTGTACTCTTTGAGTTGATCAGCTTTTTGCTTTGCAATATCGATGAGGGATTTACGATAATCAAGATCGGCCTGTTGACGCTCTTTTTCAGCTCCGCCTTTTTGGGTGTCAAGCAAACCCTGCTCAATTGCTATTTGGTTATCAATTCTCTGCCTGCCTATTTTGGTGTCGTAGTTAACTTGTTCGAGTGACTGCCTATTTTTTTCATCTTGTACTTTTTTAGCTGCAGCAATAGCATCATCCTGTTCTTGCTTTTTAATACCAACAAGGCGTTGGTTATCCTTCCTGTTACTTATATCTACAGCTGCAAAAGCGGTGTTTGATTTAGCTAGTTGATCCGCAAGTTCTGTACGCATTGGGATAGGCACCTTATTGAAATCAGTTGCTATTTTAGCATATGCATCTGCATTGCTTCCAAGTTCTTTTTGAAGTTCTTCTAATGCTTTTTTGTTGTCCTGATATCGTTTTTCTCCTCCATAATCATTACGCCCCTGCTCCGCAGCCGCTTTATTAGATACGGCTTGAGCGTATGCTTCGCCCTTATCAATGATACCCCTATATTGTGTATAATACTCAATCTTTTTCTGAAGCTGATCTTTTGCTATATTGTTATCATCGGCTGCTTTCTTTAGGTTGATATCATATTCTTTTTTAATGATATCAGCTTCTTCAGTTAACTTTAATTTATTCAGCCTCACAAGCTCTGTTATGGCCGTTTTCACTACTTCCGGGTCAGTGCTATATGAATCAGATCTTGCCTTTCCAATAGCAATATCTAGTTTCGAAGATCTTATCTTTTGCTCATTCTGCATATTGGCAAGCTTCTCCATCGCATCCACGTAATCAAGTGCCCCTTTGACAGCACGGTCCATCCCTTGTCTAAAGTTTGACCAGTCACCTGTAGCAATAGCTTTAAAGAAAACCCCCGTTGCTGAAGCGGCTGCTGTGGTTGCCTGCTCAAAGACGTGTGCTGTGGCCTCCGTTGAATCTATAATGGCTTTACCTATCTTCATTGCAGCTGCTACTGTAACAAGGCCCATAGCCCATCTACCCAATGAAGAAACAAGCCCGTTTTGAGACTCTTTCTCGGCTTCATTAGCCTCGAGTTGTTGTCTCTGCATTCCTATTAAGGTTGCATTTTCTTCAGTTAATGCCTTTTTAGCTCCTCTCAGATCTCCAAGTACACCTACTTGATTTTTACCAGGCGCCGTATTATCTGCGGTCTTTTGTAAGTTCTTAATATCGGCCTCAATATCTTTAATGAGCTGTTGCTGCTCTTTGATAGATGCCTTCATTCCGGATGCTGACTGTTGACTAAATCCATTAAAGGAGTCAGTCATTTTACTTGCTTCTTGTGAAGTTGTATTACCCAGGCCACGAATACTGTTAGCCATTTCGGTAATGGCCGACTTGAATTGATCATCTTTGATGACCGCTTCAAAATCCAAAGGTTCTGCACTCATTGTTTTAAGTATTAAATTGTTATTATTATGATTCCTTTATGTTTTTTATTAATTCGTCCATCTGAGATTTGAAAGTTGACATAACTTGAATTTTTGTGCTGCTCAGTACATCGTAGTTAAATGATTCCACGTTAAGAGCGTAGGACATTCCGGCCACAACAATCAGCGCATAACCCTCAAGATATTCCGCTGCAATAGATTCAGCAAAGCTCTGTCCGGTTTGTGCTCCATCCAGTGGCACGCCCTGGTCCACTACTGTAGATTTTGTATCATTGGGAAAATAGGTGTCTACAATCTTACCATGTGTAACCACGACATATCCAATAGAGTTTCTTAAATTGCTGGTATGATCCTTGTAGGATCCTACTGATCTTGCACGGTTAACGGCCTTTACACCAATATAGGATAAGCGCCTTATTATGGCCTGGTCAATTAATTTTATTTTCTGCTCCAATTTTGCTTTAAAATCCTGATTGTTTGAATTTATTGTAACTGCTGCCATTTCCCTGATTTATTATAGTTTTTAATTTCATTGTAGCCTCCCTTAGGTTACAAAGTGAATATTAGCATATTGAATATCAACACTTAAAATTTATGTTTATGTCATTTTGCACCACGTTTGCACCACTTATAAAGTTAATACACTGGTTAAGTGATATTTTGATAGTTTTCTACTTTTCATTTTCTGAATTATTTCTTTGTGAGTTCAATAGATAAGTCTCAATGGTGTATGGTCCCAGCCATATCTCACAAGGTTGTAAGCCCTGGGACGGGTCGGCTGGGTCAACTGGCACGGTCTTATCGACAAGCTCGACAACAAAGTGATACTCGTCTTCAAAGTTCCTTAACTGTTGAAGGGTCATTGTTTTACCTGTCTCACTGGAAACGTATAACTCTGTTGATTCCTGCAGGATATATTTTTCTTCAATATGTCTTACAAACGGTTTAAAGTTGCTGTTTTCAGCAACATTCTTTAAAAACGCTATCTTTTGAGCTTTTGTAAGTCCAGATAGATTAAGTTCTTTATTCATGGCTAGCAAGATTTTTCAAAACATTCAATATATTTTTGAGCTGCTTTTTCATCCAGAAAAAACCTACCTAATTCATCTTTAATCATTTTTTCAAAATAATGGACGGATCCAAATTCGTCAACAAACTCCCCGGTATCAGAAACGGTTAAAATGATACTGTTTTTAGGTATCAATATCGCGTTCAATATTTGATCGATGCGAAGTGATTTTCGCGGGAGTTGTTCAATTGGTATCAGATAGTATTTTCCTGTAGATAGCTTTTTCAGAAAGTCCTTTTTTTGATTCGCTGTCATGTTTTCCAGAATATCACTTGTTTTCATGATAATTATTTTAATTGAGTTAGTTCATTTAGTGCCGTTTCTGCGTCTCCGACAAACAATATATCTATGTGTTCATCTACGTTGTTTGCAGCCATTAAACAGCCTAAAAAGGCGTCACCTCGAGATGTGGCTATTAAGGTTTTTTCCGTGAAATGGTGTTTTCTTTTCCCTACTGATTTCAGGAAAATAACCTTTTCAGATTTTAATAATTGATCTACTGTTTTCATTGTGGATCTGGTTTAGTAATTAATCGTTCAATGATTGCATCCAATTCAGGCTCCGATAAATTTTCAAAGTCAATTTTCACATCACTACTTTGCATCTTTGGAATGGCGTATGATAACAATTTTTCAAAGAAGGCCGCTCTTTGTGCCGGGTCCATCTTTTTAAAGTCCTTTTCAATTACTTGAAAGTTGTTATCTAAAAATAATTTGATCCTTTGCTTCAGGTCGGCTGTTATCCGGTTCGGTTTTCCTTTTGGCCGTCCAAGTGGATTGTTGATAGTTCCTTTTTTAGGCATTTTATTAAATGTTATTTATTTGATAAATATTTCTCTCATTTCATAACCTTCAGTTTGCCCGCACAAGCTGTGGGGAGGCCTGTGCGAGTACTTCTCTTTGATGTAGTACCACCTACCTCTTTGGGGTTTTCTTTGGCATAGGTAGCTTTGGAACTGGCTTTGGTTTCTCGTGTTGCGGGAGTACCAGACCTTTTTTAATACTTGACTGTGATTTTTTCATGATTTCTTAAATTTAAAATTGTTAATAAATGATTATCGATTATAGGCTCTTTGGTGTTTGGCCCATTTCTGGATTCCTTCGGTTGCTTCGGCTGTTTCCTTTGCGGCTTTTTCGGCTGCTTCAGCTGCTTTGGACTCTTCCTCAGGTGTGAGTTCGCGGGGCGTTGGCCTGACTGGCGTTGGAATATCTGAAAAGTTTGCAGCTATAAAATTTGGTCCTGTTGATGCTTTTGCACTGGGAGTTAAAATTTGAACATGTCCAACGCATTGCCCTGTTTTGATAAAATTCGACGACGGAACATATAAACCATTATAGTTCAAGAAAAGTAAACTATCCAGGTCAATCATATTCTGGTTTACTTTTGGGTTCTGTTGGATCAACTTGTTTAGAGCGTCGCATAATGGCAATACTTCAGATAGGTTTTTTAATTCGTGCGGTTGTGTCGCATATTCACGCCAGTCCCTGTCAATTTGTAGTTCCATCGCTTCAGTATCGATCGTAATTTTCCCGTTTTCAATGGCGTATAGATGAAACTGGATACCCTCCGTTTTGCTGAAAAACGATTTATATTCTGGCTGACGGGAAAAATTGTTAATCGATTTTAAAAAATCAAAAATGTCAGGTAGGGCAATCAAAGATTTTAGATTTTCTTTGTTTACCGGAAAATTCATAATTTCAACTTTTTGGCCCTCGAGTAGCTTGTCACAAAATAGATCCGTTATAAAATCTGCTTTCTTTTCAGCATTCAGGATTTTTTGTATTTCTACCAACGTGAGTTTTGTAGAACATATCTCATCCCATGCCTGCAATGCTTTTTCAATAAGATCCCGGTAATGGTTTAAATTTAGGTTTAAATTCTCCGCGGAATACGCTGCTTCATAGTAAAGAACTCGATCGGGTTTGTTGTTTGTTGGTTTTTCTGTTTTCATTTTTTTAATTGTTAAAATTTATTTTTAAAAGATAAATATCCATTGAAAAAAAAGAGAGAGAGAACATTTAAAATTTTCTTCAAATTTTCAATGTAGACTTAAATATTATTGTATTTTTTTTGTATTATTTTAAACATTATTAAGTATTATAAGTATTATTAAAGATGCTGTTCTCATGCTGTGCCTCATGCTGTACTCCATGCCGTGCTTCTTGCTGTTCTCATGCTGTTATCATGCTGTTGTAAAATCTTGATGTTGTTCATTTTATATGCCTTTTGATGCTTCTTTTATTCTCTGTTTTAAATTGTTTTCCAGTTTGGTTTTAATTATCAATGTCCTCAGTTCTTCAGGATCCATGTACTTTGAAAAGTATATGAAATTTTTCCCTTTTTGAGCCAAGTACATAATAAACTTTTTATAAGCCAGTGTATGAATAAGTATATCCATGTGATACTTCTTACTGTATTTCTTCACTGTTGGCAGAAGGTTTTTATTTTTTCCGTATTTATTGGTTGTGTAAAACTCAAACGCTTCTTTGCTTTTGCAACCTATCATTCTGGATAAGATTGCAGCCTTTGAACTTTCAATAAATTTCTGTTGACCAATTATTGATTTAATAGCAATGTAAGCGCGGAATATATCCAGGTCATTATCTGAATCTCTAAACTCGAATAGTTGTGTGATTTTCACCATAGGCATAGAATCAGGGCCAAACTTGCTTTCAAATTCCTTTTGAAATGTTAATCCATCATTATATTTTTCCAGCGTGGTATCTATACTTCCCAGCCGAATATTCAAACTACTAATTGCTTGTTGTATTTGATAATTCAATATTGCATCTGATTTGAATTTAGAATCAGATTCAAATAAATCCAATAACTCCGTACTTACTTCCAATGGGTCAAATTCAGATCCCGAAAAACCGCTATAGTCTTCATCGACGCTAAGTGATCCGCTGGCAATGTGTCTATTCAGGGTAACATATAAACTACCTTGTAGCAAATCTCTTTTACGATAATATGTGTACATTAACTGTCTGGCAACCTCCACAATACTATATCTAAAAGATTTTGCATAATATACAGTCCCAAAGTCGCAAATTAAATTTAATCCACGTTTTGCGTTATCGTATATCTGCATCATTAAGCACAAAGGGAATTGCACGTAGTGATCTTTTCTTTTTTCTTCACCCATTGCCCGGCCCTCCAAACGTTATATCAAACCATTGTTTGAAGGTCGCGAAGTCTCGGGCTATGTAGTAAACACCTCCACTTTGTTCAACTTTAATTTTATACTTTAGTTGATCGGGCCGGATCCGGTCGTGAGTAGCCTGGCATTTTATTTCAATGGCTACAAATTGACCGTTTATAATGGCTTTAAGATCACTCGTGCCGGGAGTTCCTGAGCTTCTAACCCTCTTTATACTCCCAATGGTTTTAGTGCGACCGATGCAATCCGTTACGGTTTGCCGGTTATCTATGACCCTACCTTCATTTCCAGTGCGCTCGACAAAATAACCCATTAGGGCAACATAATCATATACGCACTTTGTCAGGCCGTTTGTTTTTTTATCGGAATATTCAGGGGCCACTATTGCCATGTCTGGCACGTTTGGGAAACGGGATCTTTTGTCTTTAATGTATAATGTCTTCAGTTGCTTAATCGCATCAAAATGACTATCTTTGCCATTGAAAACATTTTCTAAATCCCTGTTGATATTGTCGTTCATATCTCAGGGATTTATTTTGAGTTTTTTCTTTTGATGTTATGACCTGCCATTGCCTCCCGAACCTTGTCAGGATCGAATAATACAAGGCGTCCATCCTGAAAGTAAGGGAATACTCCTTCATTTTTCAACTTTTGGGCACGTGCTGCACCTACACCTAAAAACCTTCCAAGTGCATGAATACCTTTGATAGGAGGCTCAGGTATCGAGGTTGTCGTTTTTTGTGACATCGCTGTTTTTACAGCATCGGTAACTATTTTTTGTAGCCTGTCATCGCTAATTTGAATTAAGTAGTTTTCCATTGATTTATGTATTGATTTATTTCTGCGAAGATAATATAAAACAACACATCATAACGTACTATTAAGCTGTATATCAATACTTTAGTCCGATGCTATAGGGTCGGACTGCATCGGACTGAACACAAAAAAAGCCTGATAACATTACGTTTCAGGCTTCATTTAAGGTATCGGACTTATTTTTATACAGGTACTTTACTAAACATTTTCTTTATTGCTAAATTACCACCCTGATCCTCTCCACAATTATCATTACTTTCAATAGGGGGGGTTACGAAACCCTTAATCTCTTTGGGCTTAATATCCCGGTCTGTCATTCGCTTCATAAAATAACGGATTAAGCTTTTATCGCCTTTCCATTTTAATAATTTTGTTCCTGCCAGTATTTTACCCTGAAAAGTATAAATGAATTGTTTCTTTTGTGATTCTACAAAATGTTCAAGTTTAACCATTTCATCAAAGATGAAATCTAACTGTTTAAGATCAAATTTAGTGTGTAATACTTCTTTATTGTCAATTTTCAGTATAGTACTGTCAATTATTTCAATATAATTATCAAATACCGGAATTGCTTCGCTTAAGAAAGTGATAAGCATTTGATAATTACTTTTTATGACTTCGCTATCAATTCCGTTAATTGTCACACCTGAATTTATTTCTCTAATTATTTCAGTTTTCAATATTCCCTTAACTTGTACTAATTGCCTTTTTGTTAATTGATATTTCTCAACGGGTAAATCATACTGAAAAACAACTTTTTGAAATTCTTCTAATGCATCTTTCGCTCGTGTAAGATTGTCGTTATACAAACTTGCTATTTTCAGATTATGTCTTTCGCATATTTCAATTTGTTTCTCAGTCGATGTCTCGGGGTTGAGTAATTCATCCATTTTATCAGGAGTTGAATCAAAATCAAATGTCGTTTTCATGTCGATTAGTCCATTAATTTGATCGCTTCTTGCTGCAGTTCTTTGCTGACATCGTAATAACGTGAAAATGCTTTACTGTTTGAAACATGGCCAGACATACTGGCAATGATAGCACTGTCAACCTTTCCGAATAAACCGCCAACAAAAGAGCGCCGGGCCATGTGTGAGCTTGCTATATCGCAAAGCCTTACATTTTCCTGTTCTCTTGTCGTTGGGTGCTGACGTGTCACCATTCGAGTTAATTTGACCAATTCAAACAATTCTTTTAGATACTCATTATATCGTTGATCTGTTATGAATGGCATTAACCTACCGTCTGGCATATCATACCGGCTTAATAATTCAATAGCTTTGGCCCCCAAAGGAACTGTTACCGTTACCGGCTTACCCTCCTTTGTTTTGCGTGGAATATAGCTAAGTACATTATCAGTAATATTGCTTTTAGTAAATTGGCACAAGTCACCAACCCGGCAACCGATCAGGCATTGTAAAACAAATATATCTCTGACCTTTGCTAGCTTTTCATTTTCTATGACTGTATCAAATAACATATTACGCTCATTTAGGGTTAGATAAATGGGTGTACCGTAAACCTCCGCCGGTATCTGGTAACTATCAAAAGGATATTGTAATATTATTCCCTTTGCCTTCAACTCCTTTATTGCATAATTCCAAAAAGCACGAGTAAGGGCAAAAATACTATGCAAAGTATTAACACCCCTGATTGCAATTTCTTCAGCATTATCTTCAGTTGATTTCTTGACAGTTTTCTTTTCAAATAAAAGGAACTTTTCAAACAATCGAAGTGTTTCAGCTGTGATTGATTCAAATGTTAATATGACATTCTGCTTTTCTGCGAACCGCTTCCAATGGTTTAGGGTGCTAATGGCATGGTTTTTCCTGCCTGTTGATAACCTGGCGTTATTGATATAATTATCAAACATTTGTAAAAACTCCAATGATTCAGCTTCTTTGTCATCTTCTACCTGAATGCCTTTTTTACATACACTATCTAAAGTTTGTACAATTGTGCCTTTATCCGGAGCATCCTGAATATTATCGAATAGGTTTGTAAGGGATGCACCTATAAGTTTGGTACGCCTGTTAACATCGCTGTATGATACTTTTCGCTTACCCTCAAATGCTGTTGTGTTCTTAACTGCTTTTTGTTCTGCATCATTAAAACAGTTTTCATTTATCCGATATCCAGTAAAGTAAAATAACCGGGTTCCTGCATACCTAATATCTGCAAATAATGGAACATTGTTAGTGATAATTAAACCGTTTTTATCTTTGCGTTTCTCTAATTGGAATTTAACATTATGTTTCATCTCAATATTTCTTTACATTTCTACATACAAATATACATACATTATTTCGGATAATGTAAAATAACTTGAAATAATTTAACTGTCTTTAGACTCTGATTTGCTTTTAGTTTGAATATCTCTTAAGAACAAATAAAAACAAACAAAAACATGGATTATGATCCCAGGCGGATCACCACCGTTAATCATAATTACCCTGATTGCTTTATGCAGTCGGGGTCTTTTTTTATATAAACCTTATTTATCAGGCGGTTTTACCATAATCTTTGGATCAGTCGGAAAAGTTGGTATATCTAATTCTTAATGTGCTTTCTAAAACAGGTATGGAATTATTCTTTTTGTTCGTTTAGAATATGCCGCATAGTCATCATAGGCGACAACTAAAAACTTTTCTTCTAATATCATTCTGATAAAAAGTCCTGCACTTATACAAATAACGGCAACGATTGTCTCTATGAAAGGATAGGATATAACCGATGCCCAAAAGAAATAAATGAGAACTGCATAGATCGGGTGCCGAAGAAAATGATAGGGTCCCGTTGTTATTAGTTTGCCTTTTGTAGAGTTTGCTGCAGCATGAAAACTCCGGAACCCAAAGGTATAACGCGCCCAAACCATAATAAATATGGAAACAATCTGAATCAATATTGTTATAGGATTGGTAGAGAAAATGTATTTCTCTTTAAAAAGATAAAGCACTCCGACTAAAGCAATTCCCAAAGCAATAATGGATCCGATTTTTAAAACCGTTTCATTTTTGTTTTTCATTATTGGGGTGGTTTTATCGCTCATATGAAATAACAGCTAATGTGTAAAACTACATCACTAAATCTTAAAAAACAAGTAATCAATTCTCAGAGCATCAATATAGGTTTAAATATTCTCAGAATATTCCCGGATAATTTTTTATCTCCTCATTATGTTTTCAGGTTCCTTTGAGTGTCTTTTTCTGGAATTGGCATATACTGATCCCTTAATTTCTCCCCAACTTTTCCGACTGATCCTAAACTTTGAGATTGGATTTTTTCAAGCATACATTAAATCACTTTTCCTTTATTAGATTTTAAATCAGAATGTAGTATTGAGAATTTTCTACTCATATAACCTTACTATCGAGGTTGCTAAAAGAATATGGGTTTATAATTGAAACAAAATAACAAAAAATCCAAATGGTCATACATTATTAATGGTTTATCCCCGATTGAGAAACTGATATCAACAAATAAGAACACCCTTGTGTACTTAGCGTATAAAATTAGATTTTAACTTCTTATTTGTTATTTTATTCTCCTGATATTATTATATTTACAAATTATTTCCTGATGAACAACATTTAATTACTAAACCGTATGGAAAAGTCATTACTTAAACAATTTGCGTTCTTCGCTTCTTTGTTAATTGTTTTTACAGCACTAACATCATATGAACCAATCAATAAAAGCTCATTGGTTCATTCAAAAAGAGATATGGTACTCTGGTATAAACAGCCGGGTGTAAAATGGTCTGAAGGACTGCGCATTGGTAACGGTTATATGGGCGGGATGGTTTTTGGCAGAACCCAGAACGAAAGAATTGCACTCAATGAATCCACATTCTGGTCAGGCCGCCCACACGACTATAATAATCCTGAAGGCGCCAAATATGTTGCCCCTATCAGTGATCTTATTTTTGCAGGGAAATATAAGGAAGCCGAGAAGATGGTAAATGACCATTTCTATGGCAAACCGGTTGCCCAGGAGGCATTTCAACCGCTCGGTGATCTGTTATTGAATTTTAAGAACAGTGAAAATGTGACCAATTACTACCGCGAACTGGATATGGAGACCGGAATTGTAAAAATCACTTACAACATTGGGGATACCAAATATACGAGAGAAGTTTTCATGTCGTACCCCGATCATGTCATGGTGGTTCGCCTCACCAGCAATAAACCCGGAAAGATTTCACTTGAAGCTAAATTAAAGAGCCCCTATCGGGATAATTTTGTTGCCACTTCAGGGAAACTTGTCATGAACGGAACCTGGAAAGGCCCTTTGCCTGCCCCAAGAACTTCCTTGATAGCCAATACCAAAGGATTGGGCACGAAATTTCAAACAGTATTGATGTCGATTCCTGAAAATGGACAGCAGACTATGAGTGACTCCACCCTGATCATAAATAATGCTACTTCAGTCACTTTGATCCTAACTGCTGCTACAAGTTTTAAAAACTATACGGATATCAGTGAAGATCCCGGATTGAAATGCGAGAAAATCTTAAACAATTTAAAAAGCAAAGATTTCAATGTATTGCTAAATAATCATGAAAATGATTTCCACCGTTTAATGGATAGGGTTCATCTTACGATAGGAGATTCTTCGATGAATAAAAAACCTATCGATGAACGGATCAAACTTGTAAAAGCAGGAAGCAGAGATATTGATCTGGAATCAAAAATATTCCAGTTTGGTCGTTATATGTTGGCTGCCAGCAGCAGGAAAGGCGGTATGCCTGCAAATCTTCAGGGAATATGGAATGAAGATCAGTCTCCGAACTGGGGTAGTAAATACACCTCAAACATTAACGTTCAGATGAACTATTGGCCTGCAGAGGTCTGCAATCTCAGTGAATGTCATCTTCCCTTGTTTGACGCGATAAAGGATCTGAGCGAGAATGGGGCAAAAACAGCTAAAGTACAATATAACGCCAGAGGATGGGTTGTTCATCATAACTTTGATATTTGGATGGGAACTGCTCCGGTTGATGCAGCCCGTTATGGAATGTGGCCTATCGGCGGAAGCTGGCTGTGTCAGCATATCTGGGAACATTATCTGTATACCGGAGACAAAGAATTCCTGAAGGCCAATTATCCGATATTAAAAGGTTCTGCGCAGTTCTTAATGGATATAATGGTTATCCATCCAAAATATAAATGGTTGGTCATCCCCTTCTCCATGTCACCCGAGCAGGGTTATTTTACTGCTCCCGGCACCGAGGAGAATTTCCTGACTTCTTCGACTACAATGGATATCGGTATTATAAGAGAACTTTTCCCTCATTGCATCGAAGCCGAGAAGATCCTTAATACCGATCAAGAATTCGGGAAGGGATTGAAGGAAGCTCTGGGGAAAATCCCTCCTTATCAGATAGGCAAAGATGGATGGCTTCAGGTTTGGTTGGAGGACTGGCAGAGAGGCACTGAGGGACATTGTATCTCTGCTAATTTTGCATTTTACCCCGGTAGTTCAATAACACTTCGTGGTGAACCAACTTTCGCCAATGCCATCCGGAAGTGGCTCGAACCAAGACAAGGAAGCAGGGGCTGGATTTTCGCATGGGATATATGCGACTGGGCGCGTCTTGAGAACGGTGCTAAAACCGATACTTTAATCAGCCGTTTCCCGGGAGGCGATTTGGGAGACAATCTGCATAATGTCAGGTATAACCAATCGGATGCCAACTTCGGGTTCACAGCAGCAGTTGCTGAATGCCTGATTCAAAGTCATGCCGGTGAGATCAGTTTATTACCTGCTTTGCCAAATAGCTGGAAGAATGGCTCCGTCACCGGATTAAAAGCAAGGGGTGGTTTTGAAGTGAACATGAACTGGAAGAATGGAAAACTAATAGCATGTGAGATTAAATCACTTCTTGGTAACCCCTGCGTGGTGCGCTATGGTAAAATTATCAAAACCTATAAAATACTGGCGGGTAAATCAATTAGAATTACCGGAGCACTATAAGAATTGAAGTTAATTTGAAATAAACACCATAATGAAATATTGTATCCTTCTGATCATTGCAACTGCACTATTAACAGGCAATGCTATTAACGTTTCAGCGCAGGGAAAAATTAACAAAAGATCAACGGATATTAGAAAGAAAGCCAGGCAGTATACCTATGAGGCCGAATCTGCCGAACTTATCAGAGGATCTTCCAAAGTGGAAGATAATTCTGCATCCGGAGGCTATTTAGTTAATCTGGCAAAGTCCGGTCAAGGTGTCAGGTTCACGAACCTGCAGGCTGGCGGCAAGCTGGCAATCCGGTATACATCGATGTCGGTTGGCACTATCAGTGTTTCAGTCAACGACCAAATGGCTCGCAAAGTGAATGTCCATTCGTCCGGTGCTCTCACAGGATCCTTTCTGTATTCAATAATAGAAATTGCGATTCCAAATCATGGTTCGCTGACCATTAGTCTGGCTGATAAGGATGTTGCAGTGAATATTGACAAAATCATTATTGGGAATGACAATTTGGGTTTAAAACCTGATATTTGGAACCTGCCGCCTTTGACCGTGGCTGCCGGTCCTTATCCTGCCGACTGGAAGGGTTTGAGCCGGATCTATACCGTGCCGGAATGGTGGCGTGAAGCCAAGTTTGGTGCATGGGCGCATTGGGACCCACAATCGATGCCCGAGCAGGGCGATTGGTATGCCCGAAGTATGTATATGCAGGGCCAGTGGCAATATGACTCCCATCTAAAAAACTTTGGCCATCCGTCTGAATATGGATACAAAGACATTTGCCACAACTGGGTAATTGACAAATGGAAACCTGAGGAGTTGATGGATTTGTATGTAGAAATGGGAGCGCGCTACTTTATGGCAATGGGTGTTCACCATGACAATTTCGATTGCTGGAATTCTGCTTACCAACCTTGGAATTCGGTCAATGTTGGACCAAAGGTGGACATCGTCGGCACTTGGGAAAAGGTCGCACGTCAGCGTGGTCTGCGGTTCGGTATCGGCTTTCACAACTCTCCGCCTCGAACCTGGGGTCAATTCATGACCGTACGGTACACAAGTGACAAAACCGGTCCGATGAAGG